>Ga0302325_10000075_pt1 | contig 282335 bp, 246 predicted proteins | sample Palsa_T0_2_FD_201948 | JGI IMG/M metagenome (GOLD analysis project Ga0302325, IMG submission 201948) | Peat permafrost microbial communities from Stordalen Mire near Abisko, Sweden - Palsa_T0_2 | ecosystem: Environmental > Terrestrial > Soil > Palsa > Peat permafrost | place: Sweden: Abisko... | reverse complement strand
GGAAGATATGGCGTAATCTTTGAGAACTGCTCGTCCGTAAGCCAGAAACGGTCCCGATTCATCGAAGCTTCCTTTCGGAAGCCTTGAATCACAAGCGTTTGTCCGCGCCAACTATTTTATGGGTCCGGACCCTAGTCTTCGCGTCCCTTCAGAATGTCCACACGCTTTTGCGCGGACTTTTCTTGAACATGAATCCTGTCCGCTCCTTCGATGCAGAGATAAGACTGAAGGCTCGGTTCGGCATCGGTCGGGTCAAAAGGTCCGCGCCGGTGCGTGATGGTCTTCTGTCAATACGGGTTCTGCACGCCATAGCGGTGCTATCGGCTTTCGGTGCATTTCAGCGACATGAACCTCGTTCTGACCGGGCATAGCGGCGAGCCAGTCCCTTTGCACCCGAGGCCGGCGTCGAAATACTCTTTGTCATCTCCTGCTCCATTATCGTCTATTCGTCAGAGCTGCAGTTCGGCCGCCCCGAGGCGCCGGCTGAATTTGAATCCGCCGCGTCACATGTCCGGCGTTCGCCCTCAACTCGATACGCGTCGAGGACTCTGACTACGAGGTGATTGTAGTCGACAACGGCTCGACGCCGCCGCTCGACGCCGCCGTAATCGACAAGCTTTCTGGCAACTTTGGCCTGTTGCGGCTCGATCCGGCTTCGCCCTCGCCCGCACACGCGATCAATCGCGGGCTCGCCGAAGCGTGCGGCAACGTCATCGGCGTGATGGTCGACGGCGCCCGTATTCTCACGCCGAGCGTTCTTCACTATGCCTATCATGGGGTCGGGCTGTCTCCGCGTTCCGTCGTCGTCACACTCGGCTGGTATCTCGGCCGCGACTTGCAGCGATGGTCCATGGAAGGCGGCTACGACGCACAGCGCGAAGACGCGATGTTGGCCTCGATTGGCTGGCCACAGGACGGTTATCGGCTGTTCGAGATCGGAGCCTTCGATGAGGGTTCGCTCGACGGCTGGTTCGCGAACATCGAGGAGACCAACGCCCTGTTCCTGCGCCGTGAAACGTGGGATCTACTGGGTGGCCTCGACGAGCGCTTCAACGCCCCGGGCGGAGGCTACCTCAACCTTGACACGCTGGCCCGCGCTATTGAGTTGCCCGACAGCGAGCTCGTCGTCCTTCTCGGTGAGGGCGCGTTTCATCAGATCCATGGAGGCGTCGCGACCAATCTCAACCACCGCGCCCTCGCTGCGAGCCTGCGCGAATGGGATGAAAAATATCGGACGATTCGCGGGCGGCCTTTCCGCACGCCCTCCCCACGCAAGCGCTCCTATGTGGGTGCGCTGCCGGACGCTGTGCTGCCGCATCTGGCACGCTCGCTGGTTGAGCCAGCCCGTAGACTTCCGCTCGGCCCGTCGTTCGATCGCGCCATTTGGCAGACCCCCTCGCCCGGCGCGACCGATCCGGTCTGCGCCGCCCTCGTCGAGCTTGCCGAAAACGAGTTCCGCCAGCGCCGCTTCCAGGCAGCGGCCGCTGTAGCGCGCATGGCGCGCGCCCACGCGCCGGACGAGGCCGCGCCGCAGCGCCTGCTGTCGGTCGCCGGGGCCTGGCTGCGCGACGCCGGCGAGCCGCGCGACGAGAACCGCGCTGGGTTCGATGCGGCGCGCGGCCGAGCGTACGCGCTGCTCGGCGACGCTGACACCGCCGAGGCGGAGTTTTGCGCCGCTTTGGCGTCAAACCCCGATCTGGCGGACGCGAAGACGGGCTTGGCGAGCTTGGCTGGGCGCAAGCCGGCGCCAAATGCGGCGCGGCCGGCGGACAAGACAAGCACATTGCCTGCGAAAATTACGTGCTGTCGAAGGCGCCCATTCGCAAATATTTCAAGGATGTTTTCTAGTTTTCGATAAATCACGAAGTCTTACACAACGGATTCTAATCGACGATACGCTACCTTTTTGTAGTTTGCCATCAGAACAAAGTCGACTAAACGTAAGACATTCGGCGCATTGGTCTATACTTCGACAATACCATCGTTTGCTACGACGGTGTATTCTTGTCGTCTGCCAAGGCGCGGGGATTATTGCGATCCGATTTCTCCGGAAGCAGGCAGCAAATACGCGATGCCATTCGGATGTTGCCTGATGGAGAGAGCGCATGGCAAAAACTTCAAGGCCTCGTCTATGGCCGCGGCATCGGCGGCGCACGAATTTTCGCCGGGCTTTCGTCTTTTTTGCAACGAGCCCGTGCGGTCGCCGATACTATTCTCATCATCAGCCATAAGACTGAACATGGGCATTTCGATCCAGAAAAGATCAATCTACGCAATGTCGCGTTGAAATGGTTGAAGGACGAAGGTTTTTTTGACGCCCGCGGTTTTGGGGTCGCGATCGAGAACGTGTTTTTTGAGAGCACGCGCGACGAAAAGCTTCGCCGAATAGCGACGGCCGGCTGCAATGTGTTCATTGACGATCTGCCGGAGATTCTGACCGATCCAAACTTCCCTGCGGCCGTCGAACGCATCTTATTTTCGGATAAGCCTGCCGCCGCCGTTTCCGGTTCTTACAAGGCCTAAGCAAGCTGGTCGTCGATGGAGGAAGTTTTGTTCCCGTGACCCTTCCGACATTCCGCAGATTTGCCGGAAGAAATCTCCTGCGCGATGGTCGGGGCCGCGCCCAGCCTCCAAAAGCTGGTCCACATTAAGTAAGATTGCATGACCGAGCTGAGCGCCACTGCGAAATCGGCCACTGCAGGCCCTTGGCAGGCGCGTTGGGACGCTCAAAGGCGGCCCGGACAGGCCTAGCTCGAGGTTCGACCCCCATTCGCCGAGGGTAGGTCAACCACATTTTGGCCGGCCATCCCCTCATATTGATATTTTTCTTGGCTAATTGCCGCGCGATCCTATATGACGTCTGTGTGGCGCGCGACCGAGAGGTTCCGCGCCGCGAACTTTTTTGGCCGGGCGCGACACGGCCTGTTCGTCGCGCCGAGAGGCTCGGACACGAATTCCCCTGGAAAACAAAAATGGCCAACCCGTTCGAATTCATCCAGCAGGTGCGCGTCGAAGCCTCCAAGGTCATTTGGCCGACGCGGCGCGAGACCCTGATCACCACCGGCATGGTGCTGTTGATGGTGCTGCTCGCCAGCCTGTTTTTCGTGACGGTCGATGAAGCCTTGCGTCTTTTCGTCGGATTTGTATTGGGAATTGGCCGACATGGCTGAGGCCAAGCTTCATTTGGACCGGAATGCGCCGCCCCGCGTCGGGCGCCGCTTTGAGATATTGTTTGGGATGCCGACATGAGCATGCGCTGGTATATTGTCCACGCCTATTCGAATTTCGAAAAAAAGGTCGCCGAATCGATCAAGGAACAGGCGGCCCAGCGCGGCCTCGCCGAGAAGTTCACCGAGATCATGGTGCCGACCGAACAGGTCGTCGAGGTCCGGCGCGGCCGCAAGGTGAGTTCCGAGCGCAAGTTCTTTCCCGGCTATGTCCTTGTCAAATGCGACCTGACGGACGACGTCTATCATCTCATCAAGAACACTCCCAAAGTGACGGGATTCCTCGGCGCCGACAAAAAGCCGATGCCCATTCCGGATGGCGAGGCCGAGCGCATCAAGGGGCAGGTGGCCGACGGCGTCGAGCGGCCCAAGCCCTCGATCCGCTTCGAAATCGGCGAGCAGGTGCGCGTGGCCGACGGCCCCTTCGCCTCCTTCAACGGCACCGTCGAGGAAATCGACGAGGGACGCTCGCGCGTCAAGGTCGCCGTGTCGATCTTCGGGCGCGCGACGCCGGTCGATTTGGAGTTCGGCCAGGTCGAGAAGACCTGACGGCGCGCGTTCGGCAATTTTTCCGCCGAGGCGGCGCCTGCCGCTCTCAATAACGCCAGCGCTGCGCCTTGGCGACGAGGAAATCGCGAAAGGCCTGAACGCGGGCGACGTTTTTCATTTCCTCGGGATAGACGAGAAAACATTCCATTTCCGGCATGTCGGCCTGCGGCAGCAGGCGAACCAGCCCGGAATCGGGCGTTATGCAATAATCCGGCAGCACCGCGATGCCGACGCCATGCTCCACCGCGCGCGTGATCGCGCCCAAATTGTTGGCCGCGATATGGGGCGTGCGCGCATTGCGCGGATCGCGCCCGACGGTCAGCAGCGAATTGAGATCATAAAGGAAATGGTTCGCCGTCGCCGCCCCGAAAGCGAGCAGGCGATGCGAGTCGAGATCGCCGATCGAGCGCGGCTGGCCGTAACGCTTCAAATATTCGGCCGATGCATAGGCGTGGAAATGCACGGTGAAAAGGCGGCGGCGAATGAGATCGGGCTGCGAGGGCTCGCGCAGGCGCAACGCGACGTCGGCCTCGCGCATGCCAAGGTCGAGTTCGTCGTCCGTCAACAGAAGCTGCAGCTTGATTTCCGGATAAAGCTCGAGGAATTCGCCTAGCCGCGGCGAAAGCCAATTGGCGCCGAGCCCGAGCGTCGTCGTCACGCGCAACTCGCCATGCGGTTTTTCGCGGCTGTCGATGAGGCGGCTCCGCACCGCCTCCAGCTTCAGCACCACGTCCTGCACCGTGCCGAGCAGCAATTCGCCCTGTTCGGTCAGGATGAGGCCGCGCGCGTGCCGGTGAAACAGCGGCGTTCCTAAATCCTGTTCGAGCGCGCTGACCTGCCGGCTGACCGCCGATTGGCTGAGGCCCAAAGTCTCGCCGGCATGGGTGAACGAGCCGGCGTCGGCGGCCGCCTGAAAAACGCGCAGCTTGTCCCAATCCATTTTTCCCCCCGCCCGGCCGCTGATCCTGCGCCTTCGCGAAACAAAGCCTATCGCACGGCGGTCGCCTCAAGCGAACCGGCGCAGGCAAAATCCGGCTTTGCTTTATTCATTCGGCCGCCTGCCGCACTTGCTCCATCGCCGCGAGCCAGCGCTCGGCCTCCAGCGCCGCCATACAGCCGAGGCCCGCCGCCGTCACCGCCTGGCGGAAGACGTCGTCGGCGATATCCCCGGCCGCAAATACGCCCTCGACGCTGGTCGCCGTGGAGCCGGGCGCTGTCTGCACATAGCCGTTCGGCTTTAGCGTCAATTGCCCGCGCACCAGTTCGGTCGCCGGCGCATGGCCGATCGCGATGAATATTCCGTCGGCGTCGATTCGCTCCTCAAGACCGGTCTTTGAATTATGCACCAAGGCGCCCGTGACGGCGCGCGGCTCGCCCCCGCCGAGCACTTCTTCGACCGCGCAGTTCCATTTCACCTTCACATTCGCGCGCTGCAACAGGCGGTCCTGCAGGATTTTTTCGGCGCGGAAGGAATCGCGGCGATGAACGACGGTCACCTGGGAGGCGATATTGCTGAGATAAAGCGCTTCTTCGACCGCCGAATTGCCGCCGCCGACCACGATCACCTTCTTGCCGCGGAAGAAAAAGCCGTCGCAAGTCGCGCAGGCCGAAACGCCATAGCCCTTGAAAGCCTGTTCGCTGGGCATTTCCAGCCATTTGGCTTTCGCGCCCGTCGCCAGAATGATCGCATCGGCGCCCAGCGCGCGGCCGCTATCGCATTCGATGTGAAACGGTCGCCGGCTGAGATCGAGGCTCGTCACATATTCGCCCTCGATCCGCGCGCCGACATGGGCGGCCTGCGCGCGCATCTGCTCCATCAGCCACGGCCCCTGGATGGGCGCGGCGAAACCCGGGTAGTTCTCGACATCGGTGGTGATCATCAATTGGCCGCCCGGCTCGAAGCCCGACAGCATGAGCGGCTCCAGCATGGCGCGCGCCGCATAGATCGCCGCGGTGTAACCGGCCGGACCCGAACCGATGATCACCAGACGTTCGTGGTCCACAGAGTTCAACCCGGACATAGGTCCTCGCCCGATCGATGGCCCTTGCTGACGAGCGGGGCCGATTGCAGGAATATCCTGTGTTATATGGGCGCCGGCCCTCTATCGGCAACAACGCCTTGCGTCCGGCGCCGTTTGCAAATTTTGACGCCAACCGACGGATCGTCGCTTTAGGAAAGAATCGCCATGCTCGTTTTGCGCTCGTCGCCCGCCTCGCCCTTCGGCCGCAAGGTCTGGATCGCGGCGGCCGTCCTGGGTTTGACGGAGCGACTCGAGATCGTCCTTGCCGACACCAACGATGCGCAAGATTCCCTGCGGCGCCAAAATCCGCTCGGCAAAATTCCCGCTCTCGTCCTTGAGGACGGCGCCGTCCTTTATGACAGTCGCGTCATCCTCGAATATCTCGATCAATTGGCCGGAGGCGGCAGGATCATTCCCGCTGCGGCGGCGCCGCGCTTTGCCGCACTGACTCGTCAGGCGCTCGCCGATGGCGTCATGGACGCCGCTGTGTTGCAGGTCTACGAGACCCGGTATCGCGAACCGGCCCAATATGTCGCCAAATGGCTGGATCACCAGGCGGGAAAGATCGCGCGGGCGCTTGAGGCGCTGGAGGCCGCGCCGCCCGAGCCGGCGGCGCGCGATGTCGGCGCCATCGCCCTGGCCTGCGCGCTGGGCTATCTCGACCTGCGCTTTGGAGGGCGCTGGCGGGAGGGCCATCCGCGCCTTGTCGCCTGGCTCGACGCTTTCGCCGACGGCGTGCCGGCCTTCGAAGAAACCCGATTCAAGGCGCCGGCCTAACCTTGTCCAGACACGAAAAAGCCCGGCGGGTTTGCCCGCCGGGCCGCGTTCGCAGGCCGATGGAACCGGCTCAGAACTTGTAGTTGATGCCCGTCGTGAACGTGTTGACGGCGAGGCCGGTCTTCACGCCGTCCGGAGTGCCGCCGAAATAGGTCTTATCGCCCAACTGCGAGTAGAGATATTGGGCTTTGACCGAAACATTGGGGGTGACGGCGTATTCGATGCCGGCGCCTACCGCGTAGCCGTTCTGCCATCCCGAGTTCGAGAGGGCGAGGCCCAACGGCACATCGTTGAACGACGCGTTCACGTTGCCGCCGGCATAGCCGCCGACCGCGTAGAACAAGGCGCGGTCATAGGCGAAGCCGAGACGGCCGAGCACATGGCCGAGCGAGTCAAGCGTGGCCTTGCTGGTCGAGCCGTCGCCGAAAGTCTGGCTCTTCTGGATGTCAGCCCAGTCGAGGTCGCCTTCCACGCCGACGACGAACTGGTTGATCTGGTAGTTGTAGCCGACCGTTCCGCCGACCAGACCACCGCTCGGGTTGCCGAATTCCGTGCCGCCGAAATGGTCGAAAGTGCCGGCGCCGTAGCCGCCGTTGACGCCGACGTAAAAGCCCGTCCAGCTGAAGGCCGGCGGGGCATAGACAGGGGCCATGGGCGGCGCCTTGTGCGAAGGCAGGTCAGCGGCGAAAGCCGAGGTTGCAACGCTCGCCAAGAGAGCCGCGGTGAGAATTCTTTTCATCATAATCTCCATGTTCATCCCATTTCCCTCAACGCGCGACTTGACGTCGAGGGAGCTAACTTTGACTGGCGCCGAAGGTTCCGAGCGTGCCGTCACTCCTAGTGGCGGCTGCTACGGCGAGAGGCGCACCAACCCCACAAGCATGTAGAGATGTTTACCGGAGATCATGGCGAAAGTCTGTTGCGGATAAACCACTAATCAATCGCCCAATGTGGCCAAATTCTGGCGATTATAGGTAAGTAATTTGATTCCAAATTTAGCGAATGAACTTTGAATGTGCATCGCAACAAGGCTGGACATCGAAACGGTATACTAAATATGTATTCATAAATCGGACAATGTATGTAGGTAAATAATTCGTTTATTAAAATTATAGCCAATTTTTTTTCTGCGATCCAACGCCCGAAAGCGCAGAAATGACTGTTGGAGTTCCTGTAGCGGGGCCATAATGGCGTGGCGCTCGCCCGATTTGGCCCGAAGAGTCGAACAGGAAATGCTGAACTCTCTATTTCCCATCGCCACGGTGCTTTATTTGGCCGGAGTCGAATGATGCAGGCCGACGTCGCCCTGGTGACCGGGGCCGCGCGCCGCATCGGACGGCAGATCGCGCTGAGGCTGGCCAAAGAGGGCTATGGCCTTGTCCTTCACTATGGGTCTTCGCGCCAGTCGGCGGAGGAGCTCGCTCGCGAAATCGCCGACGCCGGCGGCCAGGCGATCTGCCTGCGGGCCGACCTCAGCGATCCCGAGGCGGCGACCGCCATGATCGCGGCCGCCGCGGGCGAACTGGGCCCGGTCAATCTGCTGGTCAACAGCGCCGCGATCTTTCAGGACGATGCGATCGACGCTCTGGACCTGGCGCTTTGGCGCCGGCAATTTGCCGTCAATGTCGAAGCGCCGGTGTTTCTGGCCGCCGCCTTCGCGCGAAATCTGCTCGGGGATCGCGAGGGCGCGATCGTCAACATCATCGACCAACGCGTGCTGCGCCTCACGCCGCAGCACCTGTCCTACACGCTTTCCAAATCGACGTTATGGACGGCGACGCAAACCTTGGCGCAGGCTCTGGCGCCGCGCATCCGCGTCAATGCGGTCGCTCCCGGCCCGACCTACCCCAATCCGCACGACGGCGAGAGCGGACTTGCCCGCGAAGCGGCGGGCGTGTTGCTGCAACGGCGGGTCGAGGGCGCCGAAATCGCCGAAGCGGTCGCTTATCTCGCCAAAGCGCGAAACGTCACAGGGCAACTGATCGCGGTTGATTCCGGTCAGCACCTTGGCTGGCGCACGCCCGACATTATCGATTGATTGGGAGGCTGAAGCTGCGCTCAGTCGGCGCTCGGCAGGCGGCGGATGGTGAATTCGATGCGCCCGTCCGCCAGTTCGCGCCAGAATTCGATTTCCGTCATATAGGCGGCCTTGGGATAGCGGTCGAACCATTCGAGCGCTTTTTCGCGCGCCTCGGGCCGCGGCAGGCAATAGGTCTCGCGCCGCCACATATCCTCGGCCTGACGCGAGGCCGGCCGTTGCTCGCGACGACGCGCGGCGCGTGCGGCTATGTCCAGCGGTTTCTTGCGCTCGATGGCCATTCCCAGTTCCTTGCGCGCGCCGAGCATAGCGCGGGCGTCGGGGGAAGGGGAGTCGCCGGCGTCGGCAAAGCGGGGACGGCGGGCGCCGTTTGGTTTCGTCGTTAATGGCGCTCAGGGGCTTTTGGCGAGGCGAAAGACTTTCAGCAGCCTGCCGTCGATGCAGGCAAGCCCGAGGCCGATCAGCGCCAGTCCGAGGAAATGCCGGATCTCGAGATGTTCGTGCAGGAAAATCGCGCCGAGCAGAATCGAACTCGCCGGCGCCAGCAGCGTGACGAGCACGACATTGGTCGCCCCCGCGCCGGCCAGGATGCGGAAATAGAGGATATAGGCCAGAGCGGTGGAAAGGGAGGCGATCGCCGCGATCGCGGCGATCGTCGGTGCGCCCGGCATCGGCAGCGTCCACGGGCGATCGACGATCAGCGCGATCGGGATCAGCATCAGGCTTGACGCGGTGACCTGACCCGTCGCGGTGGCGATCGGATCGATGCCCAAGCGGCGAAAGCGGCGGCCGAACAGGCTCGCGAAGGCGTAGCTGACGGCCGCGCCGAGAATGGCCAGTTCAGCCAATACGCCACTCCCGAGCCCGTCGACAAGCTGCGGGCCGATCATGACGGCGACGCCGAGCAGGCCGCATAGCGCACCCGCCAGCCGCGGCGGGGTCATCCGATCGTCGGCGCTGAGGAAATGGCCGGCCAGCACGGTAAAGAGCGGCGTTGTGGCGTTGAGGATCGAGGCGAGGCCGCTGGCGAGCTGCGTCTGGCCCCACACGATAAGGCAGAAGGGAATCGCATTGTTGAGGAGGCCCATGACGAGGAAGGCGACGAGCGCCTCCCGCCGCCGCGGCATGACGAAGCCCAAAGCCGGCGCAGCGAGCCAGAGGAGGATCGCCGCCAGCGATGTCCGGAGCGCGACGATTGTCAGAGGGGGCAATTCCTTGACGGCGATTCCAACGAAAAAGAACGAGCCGCCCCAGACAATCGACAACGCCAGCAGCATCGCCCATTCGAAAGAGGCCATCGTCTTACGCGCACGATCGGTCATTCGCTCCCCGCCTTTGCCATCGCGCCGATTTAGCGGGGCGCCGGGCGCCCGTCTTCCCGTTTCTTGCTATACAAGGCGCGCGTTTTATTTCGGCGCGGCGACGGGCGGGAAGCGCGCCATCGATTCCAAGTCGTCGAGCGGGATATTGTTGCGCACATAGGCGCGCGCCGCGTCGCGATAGGGCTGAAAATCCCAGGAATGGGCTTCGCCCTTGGTCAGGGCGGCATCGACGACGCGCCGGCGCCGCTGGCTCTCGCGCACTTGCGCGTCAAGCGCTAAGAGATCCCACCGCCTGGCGACCTCGGCCCTGAACTCGGCGACGCGCCCGGCGTGCTCGCTCATGGCGGCCAGATTTTCGCGCTCGCCAGGGTCGGTCGACAGATCGTAGAGTTGATCGGGATCGGGCGCCGAATGGATGAATTTCCAGTTTGCGCGACGGATCATCACGAGCGGCGCGATCGCGCCTTCGGCAAGATATTCGCCAATCACCTCGTCGTGACCGCCATCGCCCTCGAGATGCCCGCGCAGGCTGCGTCCGTCGATCGATTGGCCGAGCGCCTCTGGATCGCCGCCCGCCAGATCGACGAGGGTCGGCAAGAGATCGACCAGCGAGACGCTGGCCGCGACGCGGCGCGGCGCGAATCGGCCGGGCGCTGAAATCACCAGCGGCACGCGCGCGCCGCCCTCGAAGAAATTCATCTTGAACCAGAGTCCGCGCTCGCCCAGCATTTCGCCGTGATCGCTGAGGAAAACGACGATCGTGTCGGCGCCAAGCCCGGTCGCGCGCAAGGCTTCCATGAGCCGGCCAAGATTGTCGTCGACATAGGAGATCGCGCCGTAATAAGCGTGGCGCGAATCGCGGATTTGCCGGTCTGCGATCGCTTGCGCGTCCATCGCGCAGACGTGGCGCAGGCGCAGCGAATGCGGATCGAGCGCCTCGCGTGCGGGTTCGGGCATGTCGATATCCTCGTCGCGATAGAGGTCCCAATAGCGCTGGGTGATCGCGAAGGGATCATGGGGATGGGTGAGCGAGGCGACGAGCAGGAAGGGGCGCTTGTCGCTGGAGCGCACGATTTCGTAGAGGGCGCGTTCGGCCGTGAACACCACCTCTTCGTCGAAATCGAGCTGATTGGTTCGCACGCACAGGCCTGCCTCAGTCACCGAACTCATATTGTGATACCAGTCCGGCCGCTCCAGCGGATGGTCCCAGTCCGGCGTCCAGCCGTAATCGGCGGGATAAATATCGGTCGTCAGCCGCTCCTCGAATCCGTGCAACTGGTCGGGGCCGCAAAAATGCATTTTGCCCGACAGAATCGTGCGATAGCCAAGGTTGCGCAAATGATGGGCATAGGTTGGAATGTCGGCGCGAAACTCCGCGGCATTGTCGTAGACGCCCGATTTCGAGGGCAGGCGGCCGGTCATGAACACGGCGCGTGAGGGCGAGCAGAGCGGGCTGTTGCAATAGGCGCTGTCGAAGACGATTCCCTCGCGCGCCAGCGCTTCGAGATGGGGCGCCTTAACCAGCCGATGACCATGGATCGGCAGGAAGGCGGGCGCCAATTGGTCGACCATGACGATGAGAATATTGGGCGGCTTGTCGGCCATTGTTCACAAAAGCTCCGGTTTGGCGAGATAACGCAGGCGCATCATTTCGCGGCCAAGACGCGCGCCCATTCCTTGGCGACGATCGGGGCCAGATTGGCCTCGAGGGCGCCGGTTGGGAATAGCCGCTTCAAGACATCCTCCGCGCCGGCGTCCTCGCCGCTCAAAAGGCCGGTCGCCCGCGCATCGCGCGCGGCAATGTCGGGCCGCAGCAGGAAGTCGAGCAGCGCATAGCTTTCGCTGGGATGCGGGGCGTCTCGGGGAATCGCCAGCGCGTCGAGCGACATTGGCGCGCCCTCTTTCGGCACGACGAAGCGAATGTCGAGGTCGCGCGCCCCCTCTTTGGCGCGCGTCACCGCCAGGGCCGCATCGTCCGCCCGCCCCAGGCTGAGGCATACCGAGCCGTTGGCCAGCGCGCCGACGTAATCGCGCACGCCGAAGGCTCGCGCGCCCGTCTTGACGCGGATAAGCAGGTCCGCCGCGCGTTTGGCGTCGAGCGCATTCAGCTTGGCCGGATTGGCGTTCAGGAACCGCCAGGCCGCCATGAAAAGATCGTCGCGGTTGTCGGGGGTGGCGATCCCGCAATCAGCGAGACGACGCGCCTGGTCGGGCGCGAAGATCGCGCTCCAGGAGGCGGGCGCCGATCCCAGCCGCTTGGGGACCATATCGGCGTCGAACAACAGGCCGGAGGCGAACCACATGTAAGGGATCGCATAGGCGCCGGCGGGATCGTAGGCCGCGAGTTTGGCGGCGACGGCGGCCGAGGCGCTGCCGGCGTGCGGCAGGCGGGCGCGGTCGAGCTTCTGCAACGCGCCGGCGAGGATTTCCTGCCTCAATACCGGCCCAGGCAGCACGATGAGATCGTAGGGCCCCTCGCGCAGTTTGTCGGGAATCGCTTCCGGGGAATCATAGGCGTCATAGGCGATTTGGAGACCGCTCGCGCTCTCGAACTCCTCAAGCGCCTGCGCGTCGAAATAGTCGGCGAAGGCAAGAAGCCGAAGGAAAGTCGGCTTGGGCTTGGGCGGTGGCGCGAAAGGTGAATCGGCCGCGACCGGCGCGAGCAACGCCAGCCAAGCAAGGGAGATGGCGAGCAGAGTGCGGGAAATCACGATGCTCCCTTGATTTGCCTTGTGGCCTCGGCCGCGACCGCCCTATTTCGGCAATATGCCCTCTTGTTTGGCGATCGCCAGCATCGCCGCGCCAATGGCCCCGTCGTCGACCTTGCCGGTAAGCGCATCGAGCTTGTTGTCCCAATCCGTCGTCTGCCCATTCACGAAGAAGTAACGGCCGCGAACTTGCCTGTCCACGGGATAGGGCGGGGCGAACATTTCGATGCCTTTTTGCACGGCCTCGGCATGTTTGGCGAGGCCGGCCTCGCGCAGCGCCGCGGCGACTTGCGGCGCGAGATCGCCGGAGGAATTGCTGAAGAACTGATGAACCCCGCCATTCAGCATTTCGCCATTGAAAAGATCGAGCAGATACAGCAGCCGATAGGCCTTCGGCCATGCCGCGATCCGGACCGCCATTTTTTTCGGTTCGTCCATCGCGAGGCGCTCGGTCAGCCATTCCAGCCGGTCGTCGTCCGACAGTTGCGCGCGCGATTGCGCCGCCCAGGCGGCGAGCCGCGGCGTGCGGCGCACGAAATCCTCGACCGCCCGCCCATATTCGTCCCGGCTGCCGAAGGCGACGCTCAAAGCCATGATCTTCCTGTCGAAAGCATTGAGCGGCTGGGGAATCGAAGTCGTCGCGTCGACTACCGTCGCCGGCTGGCTCCAGGCGAAAAATTGCGTGCGCGTCGCGCGGTCGTCGGGATAGACCGGCCCGAACGCCGCGATCGCCTGCCGGAATATCCGGTCCTGCGCGAACAGACCGGATTCGAACAAGGCGTCGCGCACTTTGGAGGCGTAATCGCCGCCCCATAGATAAAAGAATGTGTGCAGACCTTCCGCCTTGTCCGACCCCCAGCAATCGAGGACCCAGGTCAGCCAGATCAACCGTCGCAGTTCGGGATCGAGGCTCTCGATCCTGGCGTAGGCGCTGCCGGGGCCCTCGTTTTGCGAATGCGGCGCCAATACCCCGGGTTCGGCCAGGAATAAGGTGTAGTGGATCGCCGTCTTCTCGATCACGACGATCAGCGGAATGTTCTTCAGCGCCTCGAAATTCGGCGGGCTCGTCGTTTCGGCTCTCCTCGTGCTTTTGTTTGAGGAGGCTTCGTCCGGCTTTGCGGCGGCAAGGCCGCCAATCGAGACGAGCGCGGCCGTCAAGAAAACGACGGCCGACCGGGTGAAATCAGCAAGGACCATGATTGCGGCTCGGCTCGGCGCGAAGACAGGCCGACTTACGGGACGAGGCTGGCGGAACGATGCGAGCGCGAGTCAATGCGAACTCACCGCGCCAGGCGCGCGACATCATCAAGCCGCGCCAGGGCGGCGTCCAGCGTGGAATCGTGCTTGGCGAAACAGAAGCGCACGACGGTGCGTATTGCGTCATGCGCATAAAAGGCTGAGACCGGGATCGCCGCCACGCCGTGCCGCTCGACCAGCCAGGTGCAAAAGGCGACATCGTCGTCGCGCCCCAGCGCCGATATGTCGATATTGACGAAATAGGTTCCAGCGCTCGGCAACACCGTGAAGCCGCGCTCGGCAACGCCGGCGCTGAAACGGTCGCGGCTGCGCTGGAAGGCGGCGCGCATGCCGGAAAAATACGAATCCTCCTTGCTCAGCCCATAGGCGACGGCGCTTTGCAGGTTGGGAGGCGTCGTGAAAGTGAGGAATTGATGCGCTTTGGCGATGACGCGCAGGATCGCCGGCGCGGCGCAGACGAGGCCGACCTTCCAGCCGGTCAAGGAAAAAATTTTGCCGCCGAGCCGATTTTCACCGTGCGCTCGCGCATGCCCTCGATCGCCATAAGGGGCACGTAAGCGCGGTCGTCGAAAATGATATGTTCCCACACGTCGTCGCATAGAGCGATCGCGTCATATTTGACGCAGAAGCCCGCGAGCAGCGCCAAGGCCTGGCGGTCGTAGACCATTCCGGTCGGATTGAGCGGGTTGTTGAAAAGAACGACGCGCGTGCGCGGGGAGAAGGCGGCGGCGAGATCCGCCTCGTCGATCGTCCAGCGCGGCGGCTTCAACGTGACGAATTTGGGAATTCCGCCGGCGCGCCGCACGAGCGGCAGATAGGCGTCATACATCGGCTGGAACAGCACGACTTCATCGCCCGGCTCGATGAGCGCCAGAAGTGCGCACGCCACAGCCTCCGTCGCTCCGGAAGTGACCATGACCTCGTTCGCCGCATCGAGATCGAGCCCCTGAAAGCGCTTGTAGTGGGCAGAGATCGCCTCGCGCAATTCGGGCAGGCCCATCATCGGCGGATATTGGTTCCAGCCTGAGATAACCGCCTCGGCGGCTTTCGCCCGCACGTCCGGCGGGCCGGGATCGTCAGGAAAGCCCTGGCCAAGATTGATCGCCTGACGCTCGCGCGCTAGATGCGACATCACCTCGAACACGCTTGTGCCAATATTGGCGAAAATTGGATTCATCTGGCCGCCGTTAAAATTCGAAACGTTCTCTTAGCATTGGGCGCGGCCCGACTGAAGGCGTCCGGCGCGCGGCGCTCCCTGGGGTTGCCTGCCGGTCATCGAGATGAGAGTAAGGCGAATGGACTCAGCCGCCCCGCCGCCCATCGAATGCCGCAGCGTGCTTGTCATGGGCGGCGCGCGCTCGGGCAAGAGCCGCTACGGGCTTGCGCTCGCCGAGGCGGCGGCGCGCGAGCGACTCTATGTCGCGACAGGATCGGCGGGCGATGCGGAAATGGCGGCGCGCATCGCGCGCCACAAGGCCGAGCGTGGCGAGGGCTGGACGACGTTGGAAGAGCCGCTGGCGCTTGGCGCGGCGCTCACGCGCCACGCGCGTGTGGGTCGCGTTGTGCTCGTCGATTGCCTCACCTTCTGGCTCGCCAATGCGATGTTCGCCGGGCTCGACATCGCCGCGGAAACACAGGGTCTTTGCGCTGCGATCGCTATTCTGAACGGTCCGGCGGTTTTCGTCTCGAACGAGGTCGGCGCCGGCATCGTGCCGACAACTGCGTCGGGGCGCGAGTTTCGCGACTGGCAGGGGCGGCTCAATCAACAGGTCGCCCGCGCCTGCGATGGCGTCGTGTTGGTCGCCGCCGGTCTGCCGGCCTTGCTGAAGCCATCGCCGGCGCCGCAATTTGAATGGCGGTGATGCAGGCTTGCACTAGCGACTCAAGATGCGCTTGCGCTACAATGGCTCGATGCTGCGTCTCTTCCAAAGTCGAACGCCAAGCGCGCCGGTCGTCCATCTCGATGTCGCCCATAGCGGCGCCACCTATCGCGTCGCGCTGAAGCGCCTGTCCAGCGCGCGCCGCTTCACTTTGCGGGTGCGCGGCGCGACGCGCGACGTCGTCTTGACCATGCCGGCGCGAAGCTCGCTGCGATCGGCCCGCGAATTCGCTGAGCGCCACGCCGCCTGGATCGGAGCGCGGCTCGCGCGGCTGCCAAGACCCGTCAGATTCGAGCCGAACTCGGCCGCGCCGTTGCGCGGCGTCGATCATACGATCCTTCATCGCCCGGGCGCGCGCGGCGTCGTGTGGATCGAGCAAGGCGAGCGCGGGCCGATGATCTGCGTGGCCGGCGATCTTGCGCATGTGGCGCGCCGCGTCGCTGATTTCCTCAAGCGCGAGGCGCGCCGCGATCTCGAGGCGGCCGTCGCCCGCCATTCCAAGGCGCTTGGGCTGGAAGCGCGGCGCATCACTTTACGCGACACGACGAGCCGCTGGGGCTCCTGCTCGTCGACCGGCGCGCTCAACTTTTCATGGCGTCTTATTCTGGCCCCGCCCTTCGTGCTCGATTATCTGGCCGCCCATGAAGTCGCCCATTTCGTCCACATGAATCACTCGCCCGCCTTCTGGAAAGTGACGCGCCGCCTGTTTCCGGAAACCGACCGGGCGGAAGAATGGCTCAAAACGCATGGCCCGAACCTGCATCGCTTTGGGATCAAGAAGGCTCAGCCCTAAATCAGCCCGCTAACCGTCGCTGAGACCGTTCAGCCTGATCTGGTCGAGTTCCGCTGGGGTGAACAGCCCGGCTTGCATAAGACCAAGATATTCCTCGGAAACGCTCCTCCCGAACACCAGCGCGTCGTCGCTGCTGACCGTTACCTTCACGCCGGCGTCGTAGAGCTTGCGGATGGGATGGGTTTTGAGGCTTTCGACGCGGCCAAGCATCACATTCGATGTCGGGCAGATGTTGAGCCGGATGTTGTTGGCGGCGAGGAAGCCCATGACGGCCGGCGAGGCGGCCGCCGCGATTCCATGTTGCACTTCGTCAAGCTCAAGCTCTTCAACCGCCCGCCAGACGTCGTCCGCCGTTCCCCATTCCCCGACATGGGCTTTCAGTCGAAGGCCTTTCGCCTTGGCCGCCCGATAAAGCGGCCGGAAGCCTTCGATGGGCTGGGCGAATTCGTCGCCCGACAGATCGAGGCTCCGATAGGCGGATAGTTCAAGGAATGGCGCGATCCAGCGTTGCAAGGCGGCGATCGGGCAATGTCTGGACAGGCCCAGCAGCGGAATCCATTCCACGTCCGGCGCCACGGCCTGATGCAAATCCTCCAGGGAGCGCAGAAGGTCCTCGGCGGAGCCCAAGCCTTGCGTGATCTGCCAGATGTCGTCGCCAAATTCGATGCGCGTGACGCCGTCAAGGCGCGCGAGGGCGAAGGCGGCCTCGAATCCGAGGAGACGGCCCGTCGCGCCCGCAAAAATCGGTCCCGCATTGGCCGCGACCCAGGCGTGCATCTCGTCCATGGACCGGAGCGGCTGAGCCACGGGCGCGATGTCGCGTCCGGTCCGGTCCCGCAGGAAGGCTCGGTCGCCGCTGAGGGCGCCATGATTATGCAAGTCGCTCTTCGGCCACGCCCTCACCGCTTGGAGATCTCCGCTCGAAAGCGCGGATGCGAAGGTCGCGGACATCGGCGCTACGACAATCCCTCGATCGCCGAAATGAGCAAGGCCAGATCTTCCGGGCGCGAGAGGCGGTGATCGCCGTCCTTGATCAGCGTGAGCGTCACCGGATCGCCGGCGATATGCTCCACCAGCGCCATCGCATGGGCGTGGGGCACGTCCTCGTCGCGCATCCCTTGCAGGATTCGCACCGGGCAATGCGTGCGGATCGTATCGCCCAGCAGCAGATGCCGCCTGCCGTCCTCGATCAGCGCTTTGACGATCGGATAAGGTTCGGGCGAATAGGGCGACTGGCGCAGCCATACGCCTTGCTCGAGGATCGCGCGGCGCGCCTGTTTGGTCGCCTTTTCCCAGATCAGCGCCTCCGTAAAATCGACCGCCGGCGCGATCAGCGCCATGCCAGTAAGACGCTGGCCCTCGCCGCTTTGTCCGAGGGCGCGCGCGGCGAGCAGAGCCAGATAGCCGCCCATCGAGGACCCCACGAGAATCTGGGGGCCCGTCGTCGTGCGGATAACGGCCAGACTCTCCTCTAGCCAGCGCGTGATCGTGCCCTCTTCGAAGCGGCCGCCCGACGCGCCATGACCAGAATAGTCGAAGCGCAGCAGCCCGCGCCCAGATTTTGCGCAATATTCGTCAAGCGCCTGCGCCTTGGTCGAGGCCATGTCGGATTTGAAGCCGCTGAGCCAGACGAGCCCGGCGCGAGCGCCTTCCGCCGGCTCGCAAACGCGTCGACGAAAGGCGATAGGACGCGCCTCGGAACCCGCGCCCACATTAAGGAATTGGAGTTCGGCCTCGCTCAAACCTAATCTAGCCCCATGATTCGTTTTACGCTTCCCGCGCGACCCCAAGGCAAAGCCCGGTTTCCGCCGGCGCGCGGGCGTTGTTGCGGCCATAAGGGCGAGCCTGTCAAGAATCGCGCCGCTGCGCCCGAGTCCCTCGGCCGCGCGAGGCGCCGATGAGCGGCGTGGATCTCGCGCCCTATGGACGCGGCGAGCGCGCTTCGCTCGCCGGGCGCACGATCCTGCAGATCATTCCGCGCATCGATGCGGGCGGCGCGGAACGCACGACGATCGATGTCGCCGCCGCGCTGGTGGCGGCCGGCGCGCGCGCGCTGGTGGCGTCCGAAGGCGGGCGCCTCACCAGCGAATTGCAGGCCGCCGGCGGGCTGCTGATCCGTTTTCCCTCAGCCACGAAAAACCCGATCTCGATGTGGCTGAACTCCCGCCGCCTCGCGCGGCTCATCATCGCCGAGCGCGTCGACATCGTGCATGCCCGCTCGCGCGCGCCCGCCTGGGTCGCCCTGATGGCGTGCCGCATCGCGCAAATCCCCTTCGTCACGACTTTCCACGGCGCCTATGCCGGCCGCTCGGCGCTCAAATTGCGCTATAATTCGGTGATGGCGCGCGGCGACGTGACGATCGCCAATTCCGACTACACCGCGGCTTTGATCACGCGTTTTTATCCCTGGGCCCGCGCGCGGCTGCGCGTCATTCATCGCGGCACGGATTTTGCAAAATTTTCGCCGCACGCCGTCGAGCCCGCCCGGGTGGCGCGGCTGCGCAAGGCCTGGGGCGTCGCGCCCGACGAGCGCATCGTCCTGATGGCCGCGCGGCTGACCGGCTGGAAGGGCCAGAAAGTGCTGATCGAAGCGGCGCGCAAGCTGAAAGAGCGCGGCCTCGAGGGCGTGCGCTACATCCTGGCCGGCGACGCGCAGGGGCGTAGCGGCTATGTGCGCGAACTCGACGCGCTGATCGCCAAGGCCGGGCTCAAAGGAATCGTCTCGCGCGTCGGCCATTGCGCCGACATGCCGGCCGCCTATCTCGCCGCCTCGGTCGTCGCGGTGCCATCGACCGAGCCCGAAGCGTTCGGACGCACGGCGGTGGAGGCGCAGGCGATGGGCGCGCCGGTCGTCGTCTCCGATCTTGGGGCCGTGCCCGAGACGGTCCTCAGTCCGCCGCAATGTCCGGACGAGGCGCGCACCGGCTGGCGCGTGAAGGCGGGCGACGCCGAGGCTCTGGCGGAGGCGCTTCACACCGCGCTGACGCTCGGCGCTTCGGCCCGCGACGCGATGGCGCGCCGCGCGCGCAAGCATGTCGAGGGGCAATTCTCGCTCGAACGGATGACGAAGGAGACGCTGGAGGCCTATGTCGGGCTGATCAAGAAATAGGGGCGCGCTACCCGATCAGCCCCTCGCCCTGGCTGAGCCGCTCCAGATGATAGTCGGCGTCGCCGAATGCGATGTCGATCATCGTCAGCCGCTTGAACAAATGGCCAAGCTTATATTCCATCGTCATGCCGATGCCGCCATGCAACTGGATCGACTGCTGGCCGATGAAGCGGGCGGAACGGCCGATCTGGACTTTCGCCGCCGAGATCGCCTTGCGGCGCTCGCCGGCATTCTCCTCGGCCGACATCATGGTCGCCAGCATCATCATGCTGCGCGCTTGCTCCAGCGCCACCACCATGTCGGAAGCGCGATGCTGCAAGGCCTGGAACGAGCCGATCGGCACGCCGAACTGTTTGCGCGTCTTGAGATAGTCGACCGTCATCTCGAGCGCTTCGCTCATCGCGCCGACCGCCTCGGCGCTCGTCGCGGCGATCGCCTCGTCGACGACGCGCTCGATGAGCGCCAGGGCGCCTTCGGGCTCGCCGATCGCGTTTTGCGGCTCGACGCGCACGTCGGTCAGCGTGATCTCGGCCGCCCGCATGCCGTCCTGCGTCGGATAGCCGCGCCGCGCGACGCCCTCCGCCTTGGCGTCGACGAGAAACAGGCCGATGCCGCCGCGATCGCGCCGGGCGCCGGCGCTGCGCGCCGAGACGATCAACCGGTCCGCGCTGTCTCCGTTGAGAACCAGGCCCTTCTCGCCGTTCAGCACGAAGGCGGCGCCGTCCTTGCGCGCCGTCGCGCCGACGTCGAAAAGATCGAACCCGGATTGGCGTTCGGTATGGGCGAAGGCGAGCGTGATTTCGCCCGCCGCGATTTGCGGAACGATCGCGGCGCGTTGCTCCTCACTGCCGCCGCGCCTCAGCACGCCGCCCGCCAGAACCACCGTCGCAAGATAAGGCTCCAGCACGAGCGCCTTTCCGAACGCCTCCAGGATCAGCATGGTCTCGACCGGGCCGCCGCCATAGCCGCCGTCCGCTTCCGCGAAGGCGACGCCGAGCAGGCCGACTTCCGCATATTGGCGCCACAGATCCCGGCTCCACCCTTCCGGGCTCTTCTGGAACGCCTTGCGGTCCTCAAAGCCGTAGCGATCGGCCAGCAGCCGCGTCACGCTATCCTTGAGAAGCTGCTGCTCCTCGCTCAGATCGAAATTCATTTTGCTAGAGCCCCAGGATCGCCTTGGCGATGATGCCGCGTTGAATCTCGTTCGATCCGCCATAGATCGAGACCTTGCGCGTATTGAAATAGGCCGGCGCGATGGTCGCCGCCCATTCGGGGCCGACCGGCGGCTCGTTCCAGCGATCGCCGTCCTCGCGCTCACTCTCGTAGGGCAGGGCGTAGGGGCCGACCACGTCCATCAGCAACTCGCTCGTCGCCTGCTGGATCTCCGAGCCCTTGATCTTGAGCACCGAGGAGACCGGATCGGGCTTGCCCTTTTCGCGATTGCGCTCGCCGGCGATGACCCGCAATTGCGTCATCTCCAGCGCCTTGAGTTCGACCTCGACGGCGGCAAGCCTTAGGCGAAACAACGGGTCTTCGATCTTCGGCTTTGCGCCATACACTTGCAGGGACGCCAATTCCCGAATGCGCTTCAGCCGCGCCTTGGAAATGCCGACCCGCGCAATGCCGGTGCGCTCGTTGCCGAGCAGGAATTTGGCATAGTTCCAGCCCTTGTTCTCCTGGCCGACGAGATTTTCCAGCGGCGCGCGCACATTGTCGAAGAACACCTCGTTGACTTCATGGCCGCCGTCGAGCGTCTGGATCGGGCGCACCGTGACGCCGGGGCTCTTCATATCGACGAGAATGAAGGAGATGCCCTCCTGTTTCTTGACACTTGCGTCGGTGCGCGCGAGGACGAAAATCCAGTCGGCGTATTGGCCGAGCGTCGTCCAGGTCTTCTGGCCGTTGATCACCCAATCGACGCCGTCGCGCTTGGCGGTGGTTTTCAGCCCGGCGAGATCCGAGCCCGCGCCGGGTTCCGAAAAGCCCTGGCACCACCAGTCATCGAGATTGGCGATGCGCGGCAGGAAACGCTTCTTCTGCTCGTCCGAGCCGAACGTGTAGATCACCGGCCCGACCATGCTCGTGCCGAAAGCGAGCGGCTCCGGGGCCGAGGCCTGCTGCAATTCGTCGTTGAAAATGAGGAGGCGCACCGGGCTCCAGCCCGTGCCCCCCCATTCGACCGGCCAGTGCGGAACCGACCAGCCCTTCTTGTTGAGGAGGCGCGTCCAGCTCACCATGTCTTCCTTGCCGGGATGGCGTCCCGCATAGATTTTTTGCCGGATCGAGGCGGGCAGGTTCGCCTTGACGAAAGCGCGCACCTCCTCGCGAAACGCCAGTTCGTCGTCGGTAAATCGCAGGTCCATGGTCGGTGCCTTTCAAGACTGGCGTCCCTTCTTCCGCAAGGGGAGACGGAGCGTTAGGTCATTTCCCGCGCCGCGCCTCGTCGCGCAATTCGATCTTCGAGAGCTTGCCGACCGGCGTGCGCGGCAAGGCGGCGCGAAATTCAAGGAAGGCCGGCAATTCATGCGGGCCGAGCTTGTCGCGCAAGAATTCGCGCAGCGCCTCGAGCGTGAACGGCTCGGCCCCGGGGCGCAGCGACACAAAGGCCTTGGCGCTTTCGCCGCGATAGGAATCGGGCACGCCGATCACCAGCACTTCGTTCACGGCCGGATGCTCGTAGATCACCTGCTCGATCATCTGCGGATAGACGTTGAAACCGCCGCACAGGATCATGTCCTTCTTGCGATCGACGATGAAGAAATAGCCCTCCGCGTCCATATAGCCGATATCGCCGGTCAGGAAATATCCGTCGGCGAAAGAGGCGGCGCTTTCCTGCGGCCGGTTCCAATAGCCGCGCGTCACGTTCGGGCCCCTGACGCGCAATTCGCCGATCTCGCCGGCGTCAAGCGCGCGGTGGGGATCGTCGAGCGCGACGACGCCAAGCTCGATGCCGGGCAGCGGAATGCCGATGCTGCCGAGCGGCGCGCCGCTCATCGGCAGGCCGGTTCCCGCCGGCGAGGTTTCCGTCATGCCCCAACCGCCGCGCAGCGTAATGCCGGTGCTTTGGCGCAGGCTCTTGGCCGTCTCGACCGGCAGCGGCGCGCCGCCGGAGCCGCAATAGCGCAAAGAGGAAAAATCGCGCTTCTCGATGCCCGGAGAATTGGCGATGGCGATCCACATGGTCGGGACGCCGGGAAACACCGTGGCGCGCTTGATTTCGATATCCCTCAGCACGCTCTCCACATCGAACCGCATGCGCAGCAAGAGCTCGGCGCCGCCATTGACGTTGAGAAGCAGCACGGATGTCAACGCATAGATGTGAAACAGCGGCAGGACGGTGATGACCTTGTCGTTTTCGCGCAAGGCGTTGCCATTGCCGACGAACCACGCGTCGTAGATTTCGACGGCCGCGGTCAAATTGGCGTGGCTGAGGATGGCCCCTTTGGGCACGCCGGTGGTGCCGCCGGTATATTGCAGCAGCGCGATATCGTCGGGCGTCACCTCGGGCCATTGCGCGGGCGGCGCGCTCTCGGCCACGAAAGCGCTATAGGCGATGACATCCGGCTGGTCCGGAAGGGGAAGCGACGGGATAGGCGAGGGCCCCCAGGCCGAATCGTCGTCGACGATGACGAGGTCCAGCAGGCCGGCCTGCAGCATCTTGCAGGCGTTGGGCAGAAAGTAGGCAAAATTCGTGGTGACGAGAATGCGCGCGCCACTATCTCGCAGTTTATGCATCAATTCGCGCTCGGCATCGAGTGGGCTCAAGTGAACGATTTTGCCGCCCGCCGTGAGGCCGCCGAAGAAGGCGATCGGATGCATCGGCGTGTTGGGGAGATAGATGGCGATCGCTTCTTGCGGCTTGAGGCCGCGATGCAGAAAGGCCGAAGCCATCGCGTCGGCCGCACGTCCGAGTTCGCCGTAGCTTATCGTGCGGTCGCGAAACTCGATGACGGTCCGGTTTTCGCGCTTGGCGACGGTCCTGGCGAAAAGCGCGGGGATCGTGCCGACCCGGATGGGCGCATCCCAGGGGAATTCCTGGGAATAATGCTTTTCCCAGGCGAAGGGGGTCCGTTTGACCGGCGCCGCTGCGGCCTCCTCCTTGACGATGGTCGGGCTCAAGATATGCACACCGCGCAGCGCATGGCCGTCATCGTTCCCTCCTGATTGTTGTGTCTTGCGAAATGCATTCGCATTTCCGGCCAAGCTAGGCAAAGGGCCCGGCAAAAGCAACAGACCCACCGCGCGCGCTTGCCGCCTCAGCTTATCGTCGCGCCGCCGTCGACGACGATCGACTGCCCGGTCATGAACGTGCTCGCGGGGGAGGCGAGGAACACCGCCGCGCCGGCGATTTCGTCGGGCTCGCCGATCCGTCCGAGCGGCGTGCGCGAATTATAGGCTTTCAGATTGTCCGGGTTCTCCCATAGCGCGCGGGCGAAGTCCGTGCGCACGAGCCCCGGCGCGATGCAATTGACGCGCACATTATGCGGGCCGAATTCGGCGGCGAGGTTGCGCGCCAGCTGGAAATCGGCCGCCTTGGAAATGTTATAGGCGCCGATCGTCGTCGAGGCCTTGAGGCCGCCGACCGAGGAGACGATGACGATCGAGCCTTCCTTGCGCTGAATCATCTGCGGCGCGACGAACGAGATCAGCCAGTGATTGGCGATGATGTTATTGTCGAGGATCTTGCGGAACTGATCGTCGGAAATGTCGGCCAGCGGCCCATAATAGGGATTGGAGGCGGCGTTGCAGACGAGAATGTCGATCTTGCCAAAATGCATCGTCGCGGCCTCGGCAAGATGGCGCAGATCCTCCTTTGAGGAAATATTGGCGGGGATCGACAGCGCGCAACCGGTCCCGTATCTCGCCTCGAGCTCCCCGACCACCGCTTGGCAGGCTTCCGCCTTGCGCGAGGAAATCGCCACTTTGGCGCCATGCTCGGCCAGCCGCGCGGCAATGGCGCGGCCGATCCCGCGCGACGAGCCGGTGACCACGGCGACCTTGCCGGTCAGATCGAACAGCGACATTTTTCCTCCCGCGATTTTCGCCCGTTGCTCTTTTGAGATTTCGCCGGGCCGGCGCGACCTTACACCAAAGCGCGAGACCTCGAGACTTGCGGCGGCGCCGGGCTGCCTGGCGGCCCGGCGCCGGTGGCGCAGCGTCTATTCAGAGGACAATCGGACGAATGGAAGCATCCGTCGCTATCTAGAACGTCTCGAAAAGAATGTCGGCGACGGCAGCAATTTAGAATCAATGTAAACTGTAGTTTGGAATGATTATCATCTTTGATATTCCAAGCATATTTCGCTTGGCTCGCCAGACGAGGCGGGTGTATGGCATCCGATATTGGCCATTCGCGCTGGCGGCTCCGTCTATGCGCTTGAGGATCGAGTTTTGCTGGTTCCTTTTCTCATCATGTTGCGCGAGGGCATCGAGGCGGCGCTGATCGTCGGCATCGTCGCGAGCTATCTGCGTCAGACCGGCCGATCGGCCTGGATGCCGGCGGTGTGGGCCGGAGTCGCCGCCGCGCTCGTCCTGTCGCTGGCGGTCGGCGTCGCGCTCTATCTGGCCAGCGCCGAATTCCCGCAGCGCGCGCAGGAACTGTTCGAGGCGATCGTCGGGCTCGTCGCGGTCTGCATTCTGACCTCGATGGTGTTCTGGATGCACAAGGCGGCCCGCTCCATCAAGGCGAGCCTGCACGCCTCGATCGACGCCGCGCTCGACGACCGCTACGGCCAGGGATTGCCGCTGGTCGGCATCGTGTTTTTCGCCGTCGCCCGCGAGGGGCTCGAATCCGTGTTCTTTCTGCTCGCGACATTTGAGCAGAATGTCGGCCTCGGCGCGCCGATCGGCGCCCTGCTCGGACTGCTCGGCGCCGTCGCCATCGGCTATGCGATCTATCGCGGCGGCGTGAAATTGCCGCTCCGGCAATTCTTCCGCTGGACAGGCCTATTCATTCTGTTCGTTGCGGCGGGCCTGCTCGCCGGCTCCCTGCGCGCGCTGCACGAGGCTGGCCTGTGGAACGGCCTGCAAGAGACCGCCTTCAATTTCAGCGCGATCGTTCCGGCCGATGGCGCGCTCGGCTCCTTGCTCGCCGGCGTCTTCGGCTACCAGGACATGCCGAGCGTCGGCGAAGTCGCGCTCTATCTCCTCTATCTCGTTCCCGCGCTGGCGCTGCTGACGCTCGGCTCCTTCGGCCGCGCGCCCGTCAAGCCGCGCGTGAAGGACCGCAGCGCATCGTCGGCGCGGGTGTGAGGCCGATCGGGAAACATGCGTTGAAAGAGTCCCACCTCATCATCGCCAGCGTCGCGATCGCCGCGCTTATGATCGCCGGCGGGGCCGCCGCCTACGTGATGGCGCGCCGCGCCATCGCGCCGGCGCCGCTCGGGCAGGGCCACAGCGCCGACGTCGCAGTGAACGTGACGGCCTCGGCCTGCGAGCCCAATGAATTGACGGTTCCGGCGGGGCGCGTGACGTTTTCGATCCACAATCAGGGTTCGCGCGCGCTCGAATGGGAAATCCTCAGCGGCGTGATGGTCGTCGACGAGCGCGAGAATATTGCGCCCGGCTTCATCCAGAAGCTGACGACCAAGCTCGAGCCCGGCGATTACGACATCACCTGTGGTCTCCTCAGCAATCCCAAGGGCAAGCTGCATGTCGCCGCGCTCGGCGCCGCCGTCAAGCCGTCGCCCGTCGACCTGATCGGGCCGCTTGCCGAATATCGGGTCTACGCCAGCTATGAGATCGACGCGCTGGTCGACGACACCCGGCGCTTCACGGACGCCGTGAAATCGGGCGATCTTGACGCGGCGCGCGGGCTGTATGCGGCGGCCCACGCCCATTACGCGCGCATCGCTCCCATCGCCGGCCTTTTCCTTGATCTCGACGGCGCGATCGATTCGCGCGCCGAGGGTTTCCATCGCTTGGAGCAGGGGCTGTCGGCGAACCCCGGGGCCAAAAATCTCGCGCCTGTCGCCGACCGGCTCAATGCCGACGTGGTCGCGTTGCAGGGACGGTTTGAGAATCTGGCGGTCTATCCCGAGCCGACGATCGCCGGCGCCGCCGAGGTGATCGGCAAGAGCGCATCGGCGAGACTCGCCGGCGAGGCCGACCGCCCCGAGGGCGCTGACCTTTCCGACCTGCGCGCCAATGTCGAGGGCGTCAAGAAAATCGTCGATCTCTTCCAGCCGCTGATCGAAAAGACCGACGGCTCGTTGAGCCGCGCGCTGGCGGGCGATTTTGCCGATATCGAGGCGACCCTCGCCCGATATGCGAACGCGGACGCAGCGTTCGCGCCTTCGGCGAGCCTGAGCGCCGCCGATCGGACGGCGTTGCAAAACGCGACCAAAAAGCTTGCGGACGATCTGGCGCTGGTTCGCGGCGCTCTCGGTCTGAGTTGAGGAAAGGAGCGGGCCGATGAACGAACGACCGAGCCAAGACCCCCGTCCGTCCGGCGCGCCGGCCTCGCCGGACCGCCGCAAAATGCTGCTCGGCCTCGGCCTTGCCGGGGGCGCCGCCGTCAGCGGCCTCACGCCGGGCGTCGCGCGCGCCGATCCCTCGCCGGCCGACGCGGCGGCGACCGACCCGGCCTTGAACAATCGCCAGCCCTTCTACGGCGTTCATCAATCGGGCGTGACGACGGTCCGGCCGGCGGCGGGCCTTGTCGCTTCCTTCGACATGCTGATCGCCAATCGCGCCGATCTTACGAGCCAGTTGCGCAAGCTGACCGAACGCGTGGAATTCTTGACGCAGGGGGGACCGGCGCCGCGGATCGATCCGAAATTTCCCCCGCTCGATTCGGGATTGCTGGGGCCCATCGTAACGCCCGGCAATCTGACGATGACGGTCGCGCTGGGCGCCTCGATGTTCGATTCCCGCTTCGGACTTGGCGGCGCCAAACCGATCCATCTCGAACGGATGCCGCAATTTCCCAATGACGCGCTCGACGCCGACTCCTGCCATGGCGATCTGCTGATCCAGATCTGTTCCGATACGCCCGACACCAGCCTCCATGCCTTGCGCGACATCATCAAGAATTTCCCTGACGCGATGGTTTTGCGCTGGAAGGTGGAGGGGTTCAACGCCAATCCGCGCGCCGCCGGCCAGCCGGCGTTGACGCCGCGCAATCTGCTCGGCTTCAAGGACGGCACCGCCAATCCCGATCCGGCCGACGGCGCGGCGATGAATCGCCTCATCTGGGTGGCGCCGGATTCGCCCGAGCCGGCCTGGGCGGTCGGCGGCAGCTATCAGGTCGTTCGCATCATCCGCAATTTCGTCGAACGCTGGGACCGAACGCCGCTGCAGGAGCAGCAATCGATCATCGGGCGCGAGAAAATGACCGGCGCGCCGCTGACCATGGCCGCCGAGCAGGATGTTCCCGATTATGCCGGGGATCCGCTGGGCGCCCGCATCCGGCTCGACGCGCATATCCGGCTCGCCAATCCGCGCACCGCGCAGAGCCAAGCCCATCTCCTCTTGCGCCGCCCCTATAATTATTCGCGCGGCGTCACCAAGGCGGGCCAGCTCGACATGGGCCTCTTGTTCATCTGCTTTCAGGCCGATCTGGCGAGCGGCTTTGTCGCCGTGCAGAACCGCCTCAACGGCGAGCCTCTCGAGGAATACATCAAACCCGTCGGCGGCGGCTTCTTCTTCGCCCTGCCGGGCGTCCCTGCAAAGGGCTTCTATCTCGGCCAATCGTTGATCGAGGCGACCGAGGCGCCGGGCGATTCCGCCCATCCCACCCCAAGAAAATCCAGTTGAGGATCAACAAATGAAGTCGATACGCATGGCTCTTCTCGTCGGCGCGTCCAGCGTCTGCCTCGCGCTTAGCGCTTACGCCGCGCCGATGGATCTCGTCGGCCCGGTGTCCAACTACAAGATTTTCGTCGCCAAAGGCGTCGACCGCCTCGTTGCGCAGACCGCCGCCTTCACGGCGGCGGTGAAGGCCGGCGACCTCAAAAAAGCGCAGGCGCTCTATGCGCCGACCCGCGTCAATTACGAGACGATCGAGCCGATCGCCGAATTGTTCAACGATCTTGATTCAAGCATCGACTCGCGCGCCGACGACCACGAGAAGAAAGAGGCCGATGACGGGTTCACCGGCTTCCACCGCATCGAATATGGCCTGTTCGAGAAGAAGAGCACCGACGGCCTCGCCCCGCTCGCCGACAAGCTCAACAAGGATGTCGCCGAGCTGCAGAGCCGCATCAAGACACTGACGATTCCTCCGGAAAAGATGGTCGGAGGCGCGGCGGCGCTGATCGAAGAGGTCGGCGCCACGAAAATAACCGGCGAGGAGGACCGCTACAGCCACACCGACCTCTATGACTTCCAGGCCAATGTCGACGGCGCCAAGAAGATCGTCGACCTCCTGCATCCGCTGACCGTCAAGGCCGATGCGAAACTGGCAGCCGATGTCGATCGCAATTTTGCGGCCGTCGACAATATCCTGGCCAAATACAAGGTCGGCGCCGGTTGGGAGAGCTACGACAAAGTGACCGATGCGGACCGCACCGCGCTGAAGGGGCCGGTCACCGCCTTGGCCGAGGACCTTTCCAAGCTGCGCGGCGTGCTCGGCCTCAACTGACACGGCGCCCCTTCTCCCGGCTTGCCCGGGAGGAGGGGCGTTCGCCCGCCGGCGTCATTGCCAAGCGCCGCAAGGAACTCTAGGAATCCAGCGCCATTCCCGAAAGGCGCAAATGAAAGCTGGCCCCAAGCGTCGCGCGCCCAAGCCCCATCCAAAGCCGATGGACGAGGACGAAGGCGCCAAGGGCGGCGCGGTCCAGTCGGTCGACCGCGCGATGGCCTTGCTCGACGCGCTCGGCGAGGATGAGGAAGGCTATCGGCTTACCGATCTGGCGATCCGCACTGGCCTTTCGCCCTCCACCGCGCACCGGCTCTTGACGACGCTGGAGAAGCGCCGCTTCGTCGAATTCGATCCAAGCGACAATATGTGGCATGTCGGGCGCCAGACTTTCGCGATCGGCTCGGCCTTCATCCGCCGGCGCAATTTCGTGGCGCCGGCGCTGCCCTATCTGCGGCGGTTGCGCGATCTGACGCATGAGACCGCTAATCTGGGCGTCGCCGACGACGGCGAGGTCATCGTGCTGACGCAGGTCGAGAGCCGCGAGATCATGCGGGCGATCACGCGAGTCGGGGGACGCGCGCCGATGGTCGCCTCCGGCATCGGCAAGGCGATCCTGGCGACCTATTCGGACGAGGACGTCGTTGCAATCATCCGGCGTCACGGCATGAAGCGGCTGACTCCCAAGTCCGTCGTGCGGGCGGGCGAATTGCGCGCCGCGCTCGAGGCGGTTCGCCGCGACGGCTATGCCGTCGACGACGAGGAATTCCTGATGGGGCTGCGCTGCGTCGCGGCCGTCGTCTACAACGACCAGGCCGAGGCGCTGGCGGCCATATCGGTGTCGGGCCTGGCGAGCCGCGTGCCGAACGAGCGCGTGCCAGAACTCGGTCGCCTCGTTCGGCAGATCGCGCGCGAACTGACGCTGGCGCTCGGCGGGCGCCCGCCGCAGGCTCTTATTTGATGACCTCCCAGAAAATGCCCGCGACTGCGATGAAGGCCAAGTTGAAGAGCACGGTTCTTATATAGGGTATGCCGAGCCAATAGACGACGGCATGCGCCAGCCGCAGCCAGAAGAAGGCCATCGCCCAAAAGGCGGTCATGGCGTCGGCCTTGCCGGCGAGATTCGCGACGATCACCAGCGCCGCGAAGGGCGCAAAGCACTCTATGGCGTTGAGATAGGCGCGCTCGGCGCGCTTGCCCCATAGCGGGACCGGGCGCGGCGCCGGATCGACATAGTTTGGCGGCTTGAGGAAGCCGTTCGTCGTCACTTGCGCGACGATGTAGGGAATCCAAAGCGCGGCCGTAAGCATCGCCGTGTAGGCGAGATATCTCAGATCGGTTGTCATGACGTCTGTTTCCTCCTCATGCGATTGTTCTTGGCGTTGTGCTCGACTTCCGCGAGGCCCAGCGCCTCCATCACCGGCGGCACATAATTGGCGAAACGACCGCGCAGGCCTTTTTTCAGGCCATACCAGCCCTTGACGGGATTGTCGGGGGAGCGCGCCCAGGCTTCGACGGTGTCGGGCGCCGCCGGCTTCTGTTCGTCGGCGCTTCCCAGCGCCATCCAGTCGCCGCGCGCCTCCAGCATCTCTCCCAGATCCTTCAGGCAACCAAGCCGGTAGCGCAGCTCCGTTTTGCCGACTTGCACGACGAGCGCGGGCGGATCGGCGGCCTCGTCGCGATAGGCCGCGAACGCCGATTGTTCGCTCGGCGTCTTGAGCGCCCAGGGCCGTTCTCTGGAGCCATTGCCCATCAGTCTCGGCGCATCAGCGGGGTCCTTCTTGGGTGAACTCGCCATATCGCCTCGCGCCTCCCGTGAATCTGTCCCGCCGTCCGCGGGCGAACCGCACTGCGATCGCGGTCGCGAAATGTCTCACGAACTATATGGTAACATATAAGTTACGAAAGACAATTCGCCGCTAGGCCGTCGCGGCGCATAGGGCGGCCAATACGACGTCCCAGGACCGCTCGTATCGCGGCGCCCGCTCCGCCCACAGCGCCGCGCTCACGGGCTTGGGCCGGTGGACTACGGTCACCTGCGTGCCGTTACCGCGGGCGGCGAAGGCAATTTCGACCTCTGTCGGCTTTTCCGGACTGGTCGCGATAAAAAAATCGAGAACGATTCGGTTCGGCAGGTCCCAGGATCGAACGGCGCCAAGCTCCACCTCGCGCCCGTCGCTGCGCGCTCGAAGAACCGTCCGCTTTCGAGCAGGAATATCTCACTCGCCGGATCCTCGGTGTGGCGACGATCGGGCGGCCACCATTCGCCGATCTTCTGGGTGAAAAGCTGGAACGCCGCGATGGGGGCCAGCGGCAACAACACGGACTTGACCATCATCGCCGGGCGAGCTCCTCGAGACGGTCCAGAGCGGCGTCCCAGAAGTCGTCGACGAATTCCCGGACGCTGGCGAAGCCTTGCATGCGAATGGAGTAGATATTGCGGGCGCCCTCTTCGCGAGCTTGCACCAGACCCGCGTCCTCCAGCACCCGCAGGTGACGCGATACGGCCGGGCGGCTCACCGCAAACCCGGCGGCGATTTCCCCGACCGCCAGCGGCCCCGCCCGCAGCTCATGCAGGATGGCGCGCCGAACGGGATTCCCAAGGGCATCGAGCACGTGCATGGCGCGTAACGGATACGTTACCATTCAATGGCTGACAAGGGGCCGTCTCCCCAGGAGGCGTTCGCCCGATCTTTCGATGATCCCGCGTTGCCAAACTCGCTCGCACGCGACAAGCTCAGCCTCGCGAGGCCGTCGTTCGGCAGGTTGCGAAAGACGATTTTCTTGGCCGGGGAGGGGGACGTTATGGGCAAGCCGCTAATGTCCGGATCCATTATCGTTTTTGCATGCGTGATCGGCGCCGCTGGCGAAGCTTCCGCGCAATGCGCGCGGGAGGGCGAAGAGGTCTGCCAGAAGGGCCAAGTCTACCGATGTGAGAAACTATCGGACCAACTGGGGCTCATTTTTCAAAACCGGACATGCGTGGTGAACGCGCCCTCGTTGACGGGCATATGGCGGGGCGCCGGTCATCAAAGTCCGTCTCCGGTCGGCGGAGCCACCGATTGGTCGATCGTGATGACGATCAGCGCGAGCGGAGGGTCCATTCAATATCCCTCGCTCGGTTGCGGGGGATCGCTGACGCAGATTTCCAGAGACGCCGCTTCGGCGCAATATCGCGAGACCATTACCTTCGGCAACGATGTTTGCATCAATGGCGGCGTCGTCGGGGTCCGATATTTTCGGGGGCGACTTTCCTGGACTTGGCTCGGCCAGTCCGACGGCCACCAGGTCAATGCGACCGCCGTGTTGACGCGGTAGGCCACGCAGCCGCCGGCGTGTTTTCGGACATCCGGGCGCGAAGCCGCATGCGCCGGTGGCCTCGATTTAGCGCCGAATCCTCCGCTCGACAGGGCTGAGGGCCCGGCATTCTATTCATTTCTATCGCTAAGCTATTGAAAGAAACGTATTTTTACCGACCGTCCCGCCTGGCGGAAAAGAAATCCGCGCCGCATTGTGAAAATGGCGCGCGTCCGCGAATATCGGGCGACTAATCAGCAAGTATGGAAACAGCCCAAATCGGGAGGCTCGCCATGGCCAGGATGAAAGCGATCGAAGCGGCGGTCCGCGTGCTCGAAAAAGAGGGGATCACTTGCGCTTTCGGGGTGCCCGGCGCGGCGATCAATCCGCTCTACGCCGCGCTGAAGGCGCGCGGCTCGATCCGCCACATCCTCGCCCGCCATGTCGAGGGCGCCTCGCATATGGCGGACGGCTATACCCGCGCCAAGGCGGGCAATATCGGCGTGTGCATCGGCACGTCGGGGCCGGCGGGCACCGACATGATCACCGGCCTCTATGCGGCGATCGCCGATTCCATTCCCATCCTCTGCATCACCGGCCAGGCGCCGCGCGCCAAGCTTTACAAGGAGGATTTCCAGGCCGTCGATATCGAGCAGATCGCCAAGCCGGTCGCCAAATGGTCGGTCACCGTTCGCGAGCCCGCGCTGGTTCCGATGGTGTTCCAGCAGGCTTTTCATGTGATGCGCTCCGGGCGGCCCGGCCCCGTGCTGATCGATCTGCCGATCGACGTGCAGATGGCGGAAATCGAATATGACGATTCGACCTACCAGCCGCTCGCCGTCTACAAGCCCGCCGCCAGCCGAGCGCAAGCGGTCCGCGCGCTCGAAATGCTGAATGCTTCCGAGCGGCCGTTGATCGTCGCGGGCGGAGGGATCATCAACGCCGACGCCTGCGATCTCCTCGTCGAATTCGCCGAACTGACCGGCGTCCCCGTCATCCCGACCTTGATGGGCTGGGGGACGATCCCCGACGATCATCCCCTGATGGCCGGCATGGTCGGATTGCAGACGAGCCACCGCTACGGCAATGCGACCTTCCTCGCCTCGGACTTCGTGTTCGGCATCGGCAATCGTTTCGCCAACCGCCATACCGGCTCGGTCGAGGTCTATACGAAGGGGCGCAAATTCATCCATGTCGACATCGAGCCGACGCAGATCGGGCGGGTGTTCGGCCCGGATTTCGGCATCGTTTCGGACGCCAAGGCGGCGCTGAAGCTGTTTATCGAGGTCGCGCGCGAGATGAAGGCGGCGGGGCGTCTCAAGAAGCGCGACGCCTGGGCCGCCAAATGCCTGCACCGCAAGAACAACATGCTGCGCAAGAGCCATTTCGACAGCGTGCCGTTGAAGCCGCAGCGCGTCTACGAGGAGATGAACGAGGCGTTCGGGCGCGACACCTGCTACGTCACGACGATCGGCCTTAGCCAGATCGCCGGCGCGCAATTCCTCAAAGTCTATAATCCGCGCAATTGGATCAATTGCGGGCAGGCGGGGCCGCTCGGCTGGACCCTGCCGGCGGCGCTCGGCGTGCGCGCCGCCGATCCCGACAAGATGATCGTCGCTTTGTCGGGCGACTATGATTTCCAGTTCATGATTGAGGAGCTCGCGGTCGGCGCGCAGCATAAATTGCCCTATCTGCATATGGTCGTGAACAATTCCTATCTCGGGCTCATCCGCCAGGCGCAGCGCGGCTTCCAGATGGATTTCGAGGTGTCGCTGGGTTTCGACAATATCAATGCGACGCCCGAGGGCGACGCGCCCGCCGGCTATGGAGTCGACCATGTCGCGGTCGCCGAAGGGCTCGGCTGCAAGGCGATCCGCGTGAAGAGCCCCAACGAGTTCAAGGACGCTTTCGCGCGGGCGCAAGCGCTGATGAAGGAGCACCGCGTGCCGGTGGTCATCGAATTCATCCTGGAGCGCGTCACCAATATTGCGATGGGGACCGAGGTCAACAACGTCAATGAATTCGAGGAGATCCTGTGCCTCGACCCCAACCTGTCGATCAAGGAGAGCCAGGACATGGGCGCGATGGAGAACGCGGGGACGTGAGAGGCGTGCGACCTTCTCAGGTTATGGCCGGGTTTGTCCCCATTGGCGCGAACATAAGGGCGCCGCATCTTACGCCGGGGCCACGCCGCCGAGCCGCCGTCAAGTCGCTTCGCGACTCCTACGCTTCGCTACGGCGCCTTCGGCGTGACTGCGGCTCGACGGCGGGGCTATTTGCCTCCATGTCCTTTTGGTGCGCGATCGCGGCCTTTGGGCCGCATCGCTCACCAAAAGGACATGGTAAGCCAAACACCACCGCCGAGCGGAGCGGTCAAGGCTCGCGAAGCGACCGCCGAAGGCGGCTTGGCCTTGACGGCGAGCACGGCGATGGCAGCGCCCCGCCCGTCATCACGTTGGCGCGCATAAGACACGCCCGTTCATGTCGAGCCGGCGGACGTTTCGCCTAGCCATCCACAGGACCCCCCATGCCGAAATTCTCCGCCAACCTGACCTTTCTCTACACCGATCTGCCGCTCCTCGATCGCTTCGCCGCCGCGCGAAAGTCTGGCTTTACGGGCGTCGAATATATGTCGCCCTATGAGGAGACCAAAAGCGACCTCATCGCGCGGCTCAGCGACAACGGCCTGACGCAGGTGCTGCACAATCTGCCGGTCGGCGATTGGGCCGCGGGCGAGCGCGGCATCGCGATTCTTCCGGGCCGCGTGGAAGAATTCCGCCGCGGCGTCGCCAAAGCGATCGACTATGCGAGCGCGCTCGGCTGCGGGCAGGTCAATTGTCTTGTCGGCGTCGCGCCCAAAGGCGCCGACGCCAAGGAACTTCATCGCACGCTCGTCGCCAATCTCGCCTTCGCGGCCGGCGAGCTCGCCAAGGCGAAAATCAAGCTGCTGATCGAGCCGTGCAACACGCGCGACATTCCCGGCTTCTTCCTCACCCGCACCGATCAGGCCCTGCGCCTCATCGACGAAGTCGGATCGGACAATCTGTTCGTCCAATACGACATTTATCACGCCCAGGTCATGGAGGGCGATCTTGCCCGAACCGTCGAGGCCAACCTGCCGCGTATCGCCCACATCCAGCTTGCCGACAATCCAGGCCGCCACGAGCCGGGCACCGGCGAAATCAACTATCCCTTCCTGTTCGGCCATCTCGACAAGATCGGCTATGCCGGCTGGATCGGCTGCGAATACCGGCCGCTGACCACCGTCGACGCTGGCCTTGGCTGGATGAAGGCCTACCGATCGTGAAGGCGCTGAGGAGTTTTCGACCATGAGCAAAATCGGTTTCATCGGCCTTGGCGTCATGGGCCAGCCCATGGCGGCCAATCTCATCGCCGCCGGGCATCAGCTGTTCCTGCTTACGCGGCGCACCGTCCCCGAGGCGCTCGCCAAGGCGGGCGGCATCGCCTGCGCGAGCGGCAAGGAGGTCGCCGAAAAGGCGCAGATCATCATCGTCATGGTCCCCGATACGCCCGACGTCGAAGGCGTGCTGTTCGGCAGGGGCGGCGTCGGCGAAGGCCTCAGCGGCGGCAAGATCGTCGTCGACATGAGTTCGATCTCGCCGATCGCCACCAAGCAATTCGCTGAGAAGGTCAAAGCGCTGGGCGCCGACTATCTCGACGCGCCGGTTTCCGGCGGCGAAATCGGCGCCAAGGCGGCCTCCCTGACGATCATGGTTGGCGGGTCGCAGGAAGCCTTCGATATTGTGAAGCCGATCTTCGAAAAGCTCGGCAAGAACATCACCCTGGTCGGCGGCAATGGCGACGGGCAAACCACCAAGGTCGCCAATCAGATCATCGTCGCCCTCAATATCGAGGCGGTCGCCGAGGCGCTGCTGTTCGCCTCCAAGGCGGGCGCCGATCCCGCCCGCGTGCGCCAGGCGCTGATGGGCGGCTTCGCCGCGTCGCGGATCCTGGAAGTGCACGGCGATCGCATGGTCAAGCGCACCTTCGATCCGGGTTTCCGCATCGAATTGCACCAGAAGGATCTCAATCTCGCCCTGCAGGGCGCAAGGACGCTCGGCGTCGCTTTGCCCAACACCGCCACGGCCCAGCAATTGTTCAACACCTGCGCGGCGCATGGCGGCAAGGCCTGGGATCATTCGGCGATGGTCCGCGCTTTGGAGATCATGGCCGATCATGAGGTCGGCCAGAAAAGCGCGTGAGGGGACCTATGGAGGACGATCGCCGCGTCTTGCTGCGCGCCATGTTCGATGCGGCGGTCGGCGCCGCCGCGCCGGCGCTTTGCGTGCCGCCGCATCTGCCGGCGCCGCCCAAGGGGCGCACGATCGTGGTGGGCGCCGGCAAGGCCGCCGCGGCGATGGCCGCCGCGGTCGAGGCGCATTGGCGCGGGCCGATCGAGGGCCTCGTCGTCACACGCTATGGCCATGGCGCGCCGACGAAATTCATCAGGGTTGTCGAGGCGAGCCATCCCGTGCCCGACGCGGCGGGGCCGGCCGCCGCCAGGGCCATTCTCGATCTCGTGAGCGGCCTGTCCGCGGACGATCTCGTGCTGTGCCTCATATCGGGCGGCGGCTCCGCTCTGTTGGCGCTGCCTGACGGCGAAATCACCCTTGCCGACAAGCAGGCGATCAATCGCGCACTGCTCCGCAGCGGCGCGCATATCGGCGAGATGAATTGCGTGCGCAAGCATCTGTCGGCGATCAAAGGGGGGCGCCTCGCGGTCGCCGCCGCGCCGGCTCGCGTCGTCAGCCTCATCATTTCGGACGTGCCGGGTGACGATCTCTCGGTGATCGCCTCCGGCCCCACTGTCCCCGATGCGACGAGCCAGGCCGATGCGCGCGCCGTGCTCGAAAAATATTGCATCGAAGCCTCGCCGGCCGTGCTGAACCAGCTTTCCAACCCGGCCGCCGAGACGCCCAAGCCCGGCGATCCGCGCTTCGCCAATGTCGCCAACGTGCTCATCGCGACGCCGCAAATGTCGCTCGACGCGGCCGCGGCGGTCGCGCGGGCGGCCGGTTTTGCCCCGATCATCCTTGGCAATGCGATCGAGGGCGAGGCGCGCGAATGTGGCATCGTCCATGCCGGCGTCGCGTTGCAGGCCGCCGGCTTCGGCCAGCCGATCGAGCCGCCCTGCGCGATCATTTCTGGCGGCGAGACGACCGTCACGGTGCGCGGCAAGGGCAGGGGCGGGCGCAACGCGGAGTTTCTCCTCAGCCTCGCGATCGCGCTTGACGGGCGCGCCGATATTTTCGCGCTGGCGGCCGACACCGACGGCATCGACGGCAGCGAAGACAATGCCGGGGCGATCATCGGGCCCGACACGCTGCGGCGCGCCGCCAGCGCCGGCATCGATGTCGTCAAGCTTCTGGCCGACAACGACGCCTATGCCGCGTTCTCGGCGCTGGGCGATCTCATCGTAACGGGCCCGACGCGCACCAATGTGAACGATTTTCGGGCGATTCTTGTGCCGGCGCGGACGGCCTAGGCCAGCGATCGGCCGATCGTCTTTGGCGGGCGCGACGAATATTTTGATATAGTGCTGGTGAGTCGCAACCGCTGCGCCGCGACCGTGGCGACCGCGCGACATTTGAGGCTTTCGATGCGGTTTCTCGCCGAAGTGAATTCCATCGCCGGCGGCGATCCCCGTCTCGGCGACGATTCCGACATGTTCGAGATCGCGCCGGTCTCGCTCTGGCTCGAGGATTACAGCGAGCTCAAGAGCCTGCTTGACGAATGGCGCGGGGCGGGCGTCACGGATTTGCGCGCCCATCTCACGCAGGACCCGAGCCGCGTCAAAGCCTGCGTCAGCCGCATCCGCGTCCTCAAGGTCAACCGCCAAACGCTTTGTCTTTTCGAGGTTGACGATGTCGACGATCTCGTTGCCAATCTCGGCCGCATCTTTCGCGACGAAATGCTGGTCAATCTTATCGACGAACTTGTCCAGCTATGGGACGGCAAGAAAGGATTCGCCAGCAACGGCGTCAACTATTCGCTGTCCGGGCGTCGGATCGATGTCCAGCTCAGGGGCGCTCTGCTGCCCGGTTATGAGGCGAGCTGGGAGCGCGTCCTGATCGCGATCGAGGACGTCACCGAGCGCGAAGGGACGCGCCGGTTGCTCGCGCTCGCCGAGGACTATTCGCGCGGCCTGTTCGAGCATTCGCCGATTTCGCTTTGGGTCGAGGATTTCAGCAGCATCAAGCGGCTGCTCGACGAGGCGCGCGATCGCGGGATCGAGGACTTTCGCGTGTTCACCGACGTGCATCCCGAATTCGTGCAGCGCTGCATGAACGAAATTCGCGTCGTCGACGTCAATCATCACACGCTGACTCTGTTTGGCGCGCCCGACAAGCCGACCTTGCTGTCGCGCCAGCGCGACATCTTTCGCGACGCGATGACGCAGCCGTTCCGCGAGCAATTGATCGATCTTTGGAACGGCAAACTTTTTCAGCAGCGCGAAGTGGTCAATTATGCGCTCGACGGCGCCACCCTGCATCTCCACCTGCAATTTTCCGTGCTCCCGGGCCGCCAGGCCGATTGGTCTCTCGTGCAGGTCGCCCTCACCGACATAACCGCCCGCAAGAAGGCGGAGGCCTATCTCGAATTCCTGGGCAAGCACGACGTGCTGACCAAGCTCTACAACCGCTCCTTCTATGTCGACGAACTCAATCGGCTGGAGCGCAAGGGTCCCCCGCTCGTCACCGTCGTGGTGATCGACCTCAACGGCCTCAAGGCCACCAACGACCAGCTCGGCCACGCCGCCGGCGACGAATTGCTGCGGCGCGCCGGCGAGATTTTGAACAAGCTGGTCGAGACGCCCTGCCATGCCGCGCGCATCGGCGGCGACGAATTTGTCGTCCTCATGCCGGCCTGCGAGGAACGCGATGGCCACGCGATGATCGACAACATCGGCAAACTGGTGGAGCTCAACAACCAGTTCTATTCGGGCCGAGCGCTGAGCCTGGCCATGGGCGCGGCGACCAGCCGACCGGGCGAACGCCTGGAATCGGTCATCCGCCGGGTGGACGCCCTCATGTATGAGGCAAAGCGCGTCCATTACTCGGACTCGCAATATGACCGCCGCGAAGCCAATCTTTCGCCGGCGCCGCAGCAAGCGGCGTCTGCCTCGCCATCCAGCGCGTCCGCGCCTGGCTGACGTCAGGTCGCGTCACCTTTGACGCCCGTAAGGGCCGATGACCGCCTCTCGGGCGTTCTTATTCCGCGGGTATGTGAAGCTGACCTGTCGGAGAAGCCGGCAGACGGGTTCGCTGCGGCGTCCGGCGGCTGAACAGGGCGTCGCGCTCGGCCCGGGTCGAACGGAAAACCGGATAGCGCGCCTCGACGCGCGGCCGGACGGCGGGAAAATCAATGCCCATGCAGACGATCTTGCAATTGACGTTGGGGTAGTCGCGCGGCTCGCACCATGGCGCATAGCCGAACACCCGTCGATAGAAGGCCTGATGATGTTCGGCAATCGAGACAAGGCCGAAATCGGCTTCGAAATATTCCCCCGCCAGCCAGGCGGGGCGCAACGCGATATAGGGAAGTTCGGGAAATCTTTTTGCGAATTCAAGCCGCGCCGCCAGGCGCGTCGGATCGACGAGCACTCGGCCCATTCGAAGGCGAGGCATAAGCACGTCGGAAAAAACGCCAAGAGAAGGAAGCGCGTCGTTTTCGTCGGCGGCCACATGGACTCTCACTGTGCTCGCCAATTCGCCATCGATGAAGGTCGTGGTGATCCAGGCGTTTGGCGAGTCGTCGAGGGCTTTGTCATATAGCTGGCCGTCGAGGCGAGGCTCGATCAACCCCTCGCGGATATAGGCCTCGTAGCGAAGCCGATAGGCCGCCTCTTTTTCGAGCGGCGTCCTCGCCCAGCGATGCTCTACTCTCTCGAGCAACCGGAGCACACGATCCGAAAATCGTGAGGTCGTGCGACCGATGCCCGCGTCCATAAAAGCACTCACTCAACATTGACGAAGAGCGAGCTTAACACAAAGTTAATGAAACGTAAATGAATGTATGGACTTACAGCCGAATTTGTTAACTATGAAAACAATCAATATCGAAACGCTGCCTATTTATCCAAATCGTCGGCGAAATGTTCGAGCATGAGGTGAGCATAGCGATCGATCGACGAAGCGTAGCTTTGACCTAGGCACTCGCTCCAATCGACGAAATCACCCATCAGAATCGGCAATTCTTCGATAGGTAGACCTGACGTTGCGGCCCTTGCACGAAGCGCGCGGCGATGACGTAACCATTGGCGATAGTCGCGATAGGGTGAAAGTGCGGCTACGTTGCGTGAATACGCTGCGAACTGCTGTTCGCTGACGACGGCGAGCACAACGGGTTCGGGCGCGCTTCGGAAAGGCAGGATCGTCGAGGCGAAGGCGTCAAGCGCGCGTTCGGTGGGCGCGGTCCTCGTAAGGCGGCGCCAGGCGAGGAATGGCGCGAGGAAGACAGGAACCATCTTCGCCGCGACGCCGGCCATGGCGAGGCCCATTTGTAGGCCCTCGCGGGATTCGCGCCATTCTTCAAAGCCGCGATAGGCGCTCAATTCCGGGAATATGGTCTGCGCCCGCTTAAATTCGTCCTCGGCCAGGATCGCGATGACAGCCGTCTCCGCCTTCGTCTGGCGGTCGACAAAGACGAGGATTCCCGGATCTAGGGTGGAATCGTTCATGGCCGGCGCGCAATCCTTTCAGCGCTGAGAGATCGCCGAGGGCAGATTTGTTCCTACACTTTGCAGCCGGCCATGCCGGAAGTACCAGAATAAACTAAAGAACTTTTTAACGGCCGGAGTGGATAGTGCATCGACACTCGGCTCATGATTGGAAAGATTTATGCGGGCTGAACGCCTTGGCGCTATTTCCGGCCTTGATCACAAGATGCCGGACGCCCAATACATCGGCTTTGTCGACAGCCTTCTCGTCGACATCAGAGCCCTCATCTTGTCTATCATAGCGGTCACCTCGGCGGGGATCGTGACCGCTATCGCAGCCAACAGCGTCAGCCTGTGGATTTGCACGTTCGTGATGCTGCTCGTCGGGTTGGTCCGGCTGCGCTTCATGACCCTTCATGCGCAGAACATTCCGAGCGCCAACATGGACATTGCGCGCGATCGGGAAACGAGCTTCATCATTGGCGCCGTCGCCTATATGGGCCTGCTGGCGATATGGACCTTTGTCGCGTTTTGGGTGACGGACGACGGATTCACCCGCTTCCTCACGGCGTCGACGACTCTCGTCTACGCCTTTGGGATGTGGACGCGAAGCTTCGCCATCGACAAGGGAACCAACGCGCACATCATCGTCGCATTCGTTCCGCTGAGCGCGGCGATGATCGTGGCGGGCGGCTGGTACCCGACCGTCATCCTTGTCGGCTTCATCCCGACCTTCCTGTTCATGAAGGCTTCCTCGACCCGCATGAAGGAGAACTTCCTTGCCGAGGTCGCCGCCCGACATCAGGTCGCGATGCTCGCAACGCGGCTCGACACCGCGCTCAACAATATGTCGCACGGCCTTTGCATGGTCGATTCGGAAGGCAAGCTCAGTCTGACGAACAACCAGATCTTGCGCATTTTCGGCCTCAGCGAGAAAGAGGCGCATATCGGCGCCGACATGCGCGCGATCCTGCGCAATCTCGTGCGAAACGGCGTCCTGGCGCGTTCCGAATTCAAGCGCCTCTGGAAGGCGCTGTTCCGCGACGCCGGCGACGACTTCATCGTTCCGCTCGAAACCCTGGACCGACGCTCGCTCGAAGTTCAGGTCCACCGCATGAAGGGCGAGGGCTCGGTCGTCGTCATCCAGGACATCACCGAACGCCGGACCGCCGAGACCGCGATCTATCGCATGGTGTGGTTCGATCCGGTGACGGCGCTGCCGAACCGGCGACGCTTCGAGAAGGAGCTTTCGAAAGCCCTGCTGCTCCCCCTGAGGGAGAAGGAGAATGGCGCGATCCTGTTCCTCGATCTCGACGACTTCAAGCAGGTCAACGACAGTCTGGGCCATGCGCGGGGCGACAAGCTGCTGTCGGCCGTCGGCGACCGCCTGCGTTTGACGGTGGAGACGGCGGACGTCGTGGCGCGATGGGGCGGCGACGAATTCGCCATCCTCTTGACGCCGAGGGCGGATATGCGGGAATCGGCCAGCGTGGCCGAACGCATAATCACCGAAATCAATCGGCCGTTCCAAATCGACGGCTATGAAATCATTGTCGGCGCGAGCGTCGGCGTCGCCAGGATTCACCGCGACGGCTTGACGCTCGAGACGCTGTTGAGCAACGCCGATCTGGCGCTCTATGCCGCCAAGGGCGAGGGGCGCAATCGCTGGCGTTGCTATGAACGGCAGTTGGGCCTCAATGCGCAAAACCGCCGCACGCTGGAGATCGACCTGAGAACCGCGATCGCCAACGAAACGATCGAGGTGCACTATCAGCCGATCAACAATGCCGCCACCCGCGAAATCATCGGTTGCGAGGCGTTGGTGCGATGGAATCATCCCACCCGCGGTCGGATATCGCCGGCCGAATTCATCCCGATCGCCGAGGAGCTCGGCCTTATGGACGAACTCGGCCGCACGATTCTTCTGCGCGCCTGCGAGGATTGCGCCTCCTGGCCGGAGCGAATCTTCGTCGCCGTCAATCTGTCGCCCTTGCAGGTGAGGGGCGGGCGGGTGGCCAACGCGATCAAGGAAGCGCTTGAATTATCCGGTCTTTCGCCGCACCGGCTGGAAGTCGAGATCACCGAATCGACGATTTTGCACGACCTTCCCTCGACGCGTCAGACGTTGCGCTTGATCCGGGCGATGGGCGTGCGGATCTCCCTCGACGATTTTGGCACGGGATTTTCGAGCCTCAGCTACCTCCATACTTTCCCGCTCGACAAGATAAAGATCGACCGCTCGTTCACCATGGCGATCGGGTCGGACCAGCGCGCCTCGATCGTGATCGCCAGCGTCGCAGGCATGTGCAAGATGCTGGGGATGTCCGTGCTCGTCGAGGGCGTCGAAACGGAACTCCAGATGCAGTTCGTCGACGGCCTGGGCTCGGTGACCGAGGTTCAAGGCTTCCTGTTCAGCCCCGCGGTTCCTGAAAAGGAGATTCGCGCGATGTTCGAAACGGAGACGCGGCGCAAGATCGCCTGACCTTGCGGCCTAGCCGCCGCTTTGGGACTTGGCCGAGCCCACGCGCGGCGCGCCTTGCTTGGACGGGTCGTCGGCGATGCGAACCGGATCGCCGTCGGCAAGGCCGTCCGGCGGCGCGGCGATCACCCGGTCGGCGGCTGCCAGGCCCGTCCCGATCTCGATCTCGCTGCCGAGGTCGCGGGCGATCGTCACGCTTTTGAACAACACCCGCTCGTCGGAACCGACGGTGGCGACGCGCAGTCCCGTCTGACCGAAAATCAGCGCGCTGACGGGGATGCGAAAAGAGCCCGCCTGGCCGGCCAGATCAGCGTGCACAGTGGCGTAGCCGCCCGGCATCAGCTCGCCGCCGGCATTGTCGACGCTGAGTTGCATATGGGTCGTGCCGGAGGCGATGTCGACCGCTCCCGCCGAAGCCTCCACGACCGCCGGGAACGTCCGGCCGGGATATTCGGGCACGGAAAGGCTCGCCTTCGCGCCGATCCGGATCGCCGGCGCATAGTTTTGCGGAACATTGATGGAAACGCGAAGCTTGTGCACGTCCGATATGACGAACATGGCGAGCCCGGCGCTCGATCCGGCGCTGATCAGCGCGCCGACATCCGTGTTGCGCTCGGTCACCAGGCCGTCGAACGGCGCGGCGACGTTCTTATAGGCGGCCAGAACCTGCAGGCGCTCGACATTGGCCTCGCTGGAATGGACCGCCGCCTGCTTGTTGGCGAGGTCGGCGGACCGCTGATCGACCTCCTGTTGGGAAACGGCGTTCGAGGTCAGCAGACTGCGGCCGCGGCTCAGCGTGACTTCCGACAGTTTGGCGCTGGCTTGCGTGCTGGTGAGGTCGGCGCGCGCCTGCAGCAATTGCTGGTCGAGGTCCGGCGCCTCGATCTCCGCCAGGGTCTCGCCGGCCTTGACCACCGCGCCGATATCGACCTTCCAGTCCTTCACATAGCCGCTGACCCTGGCATAGATCGGCGCGCGCAGATTGGCTTCGAGCCGGCCGGGCAGATTGAGGCTCGCGACGCCCGGCTTGGCGTTCAGCGCGACGATCGCCACGCTCGGGACCGCCTGCGCCTCGGTCCATTGCTGCAATCTCGCATCGCTCTCCTCGCGCGCGCCAATGCCGCTCGCCACGAGGATCGCCACGCCGACGCCCGCCGCGAGGCCGACAAGGCCAAGCCTGCGTTTAAAGCTGCGACCGGGTTGAGCGTCAGGCATGCAGTGGGGACTCCGAAGGCGCGCCAACCGTTTTGGCCTCGCGTTTATGCACCAGACTGAACACGACGGGAACGAATATCAGCGTGGCGATGGTCGCAAAGACGAGGCCGCCCACGACCGCGCGGCCGAGCGGGGCGTTCTGCTCGCCCCCTTCGCCAAGCGCCAGCGCCATCGGCGCCATACCGATGATCATCGCCAAGGCGGTCATCACCACCGGCCGGAACCGCACGAAACCGGCCTCGAGCGCCGCCGCGACGGGGTCGCCGAGCTCGGCGAAGCGCTCGCGGGCAAAACTGATGACGAGCACGCTATTGGCGGTGGCGACGCCCATGCACATGATCGCGCCGGTCAGCGCCGGCACGGAAAGCGTGGTGTGGGTGACGAACAGCATCCAGACGATGCCCGCAAGGCCGGCCGGCAGCGCGGTGACGATGACGAAAGGATCGGCCCAGGACTGGAAATTGATGACGATGAGCAGATAGATCAGCCCGATCGCGCCGATCAGCCCGAACAGCAGGCCGGAAAAGGCGCTGTTCATCGTCTGCACCTGTCCCAGCATCACGACCGAACTGCCCTTGGGGACGCTTTTGACGGTTTCCTCGATCAGCTTGCGAATGTCCTGCGCCACCGCGCCGAGATCGCGTCCCTGCGGCGTCGCATAGATCTGCACGATCGGCACGATGTTGTACTGGGAAACGACCGCATTGCTGGTCGTGCGCTCGATCTTGGCGATGCCGCCCAGAATCGGCAGGCTCGCCGAGCCTGCCGCCGAGATCGGCACCGTCTGCAGCGCGCTTAAGGAATCGATCTGGTATTGCGGCGTCTGCATCACGATCGGATAGGACACGCCATTGTCGGGATTGAGCCAGTAGGTCGGCGCGACCTGGCCGCTGCCGGCCAGATTGACGACAAGCGAATTGGTCACGTCGCGTTCGGTCAGGCCGACATATTGGGCGCGGGTGCGGTCGACGTCGACGTTCAAGGTCGGATTGGCCGGCGATTGCTGGATGCGGGCGTCGGCGACGCCCGGAATATGCCGCAGCCGACGCAGCAGCAGATTGGCGTAGTCGAAATTGGCGGTCAGGTTCGCGCCGGCGATTTGCACGTCGATCGGCGCCGGGGCGCCGAAATTGAGGATCTGGCTGATGATGTCGGCGGGAAGGAAGGCGAAAGTGACGCCGGGAAACTGGCGCGGCAGCGCCTCGCGCAATTGACGCACATAATCGGCGGTCGGGCGATGATCCTCGGTGAGCTTGATCTGGACGTCGCCGTCCTGCGAGCCGATCACGCCGGTGTTGTTATAGGTCAGATTGATGCCGCTGATCGGCATTCCGACATTGTCGACGAGCGCCCCGAGCTCGGTGGGCGGGATGATCGCGCGGATCGCCTTCTCGATTTCCGAGAATTGATTGGCGCTTTCCTCGACGCGCGTGCCGACGCGCAGGCGCGCGTGCATGAGGATCTGGCCGGTGTCCACCGAGGGAAAGAAGTTTCGCCCGAGATAGGGCGTCAGCAGGAAAGAGGCGCCGACGAAGGCCAGGAAGCCGACGACGAAGACCGCGCGGCGGCTCATCGCCAGCTCGAGAACGCTGCGATAGCCCGCCCGGATACGCTCGAAGCCCGCTTCGAAGCCGCGTTGAAAGCGGACGAGCGGATTGCGCGAGCGCGCCGGCGCGCTTTCGCCCTGCGCATGCGCGGCATGCGGCTTGAGGAGATAATTGGCCATCGTCGGCACCAGCGTGCGCGACAGCAGGAACGAGCAGATCATCGCAAACATCACGGCTTCGGCCATCGGCACGAACAGAAAGCGCGCGACGCCGTTGAGGAAGAACATCGGCACGAAGACGATGCAGATGCACAGCAGCGAAACGAAAGCCGGCGTCACGATCTGGCGCGCGCCGTCCATGATCGACGATTCGACGTCCTTGCCGTGCTCGAGATGCCAGTTGATGTTCTCGATCGTCACGGTGGCGTCGTCGACGAGAATGCCGACCGCCAGCGCCAGGCCGCCGAGCGTCATGATGTTGAGCGTCTCGCCGACCGCCGACAGCGCGATGATGGAGCCTAGCACAGCGAGCGGGATCGAGGTCGCGATGATCACCGTCGAGCGCCAGCTGCCAAGGAACAGCAGGATCATCAAACTGGTGAGGGCGGCGGCGATGGCGCCTTCGCGCGCCACGCCGGCGATCGCGCCGCGCACGAAGAGGGATTGATCGCCGAGCAGCGATATCTTCAGATTTGGCGGCAGCGCGTCCTTCAAGCTGACAAGCTGCTCCTTGACGCCCTCGATGATCGCCAGGGTGGACGCCGAGCCGTTCTTGAGGACCTGCAGCAGCACGGAGCGATTGCCGTCGACGTGAACGATATTGGTCTGCGGCGGATTGCCGTCACGCACCTGCGCGACGTCGCGCACATAGACCATCGCCCCGTCGACCGTCTTGATCGGCAGGTCGCCGAGCTCCTCCAGCTTAGAGGGCGCGTCGTTGAGCTGCACCGCATATTCAAAAGCGCCGATCTTCTGCGTGCCGACCGGCGTGATGAGATTCTGGGCGGCGAGCGAATTGGCGACGTCCTGGCCGGACAGGCCGCGCGCCTGCAGCGCGGCGGGATTGAGATCGATCTGCACCTGGCGCGATTTGCCGCCGAACGGATAGGGGATGGCTGCGCCCGGCACGGTGACGAGCGGCGTGCGCACCTGATTGATGCCGATATCGGCCAGATTCTGCTCGGTGAGGCCTTCGCCCGACAAAGCGATGAGTAGGATCGGCACGGTCGAGGCGTTGTAATTGAGGATCAGCGGCGGCGTCGCCCCCGGCGGCATCTGCTTGATGAGCGTTTGCGAAATCGCGGTGACTTGCGCATTGGCGGTGCGGATGTCGACGTTGGGCTGGAAGAAGATCTTGATGACGCCAAAGCCGTTGTAAGAATTGGCTTCGATATGCTCGATGTCGTTGACCGTGGTCGTGAGCGCGCGCTCGAACGGCGTCGTGATGCGCCCCGACATCTGATCGGGCGGCAGTCCGGTATATTGCCAGACGACGCTGATGACCGGAATTCGGATATCGGGGAAAATGTCGGTTGGCGTTCTGAGCGCAGCCAGCGGGCCGATGACGAGGATCAATAGCGCGAGCACGACGAAAGTGTAGGGTCGGCTCAGGGCTATGCGAACAAGGGCGATCATCGAGGGGGCGTCTCAGTCAGAGCAAGGCGGGATGCTTTCGCCGGGGCGCCTTGCCGCTGGTCTACCAGAATTGCCCGCTCGCGCGCGATCATATTGCGGTGAACGCCTGGAACGCCCGCCGCGCGTCGGCCGGCTTAAAGGAAGGTTCAAGCGCCCATCGGGCGGCGGCGGCGCTCGACATTGGTGGAGAACACATGGTCCCAGAACGAGGTGATGACGCCGTAATTGCCAGGCGTGTCGTGATAATGATGGGCCATATGCTGGACGCGGGCGCGGTAGAGCATGCTGCCCGGCTTCAGCGTCCAGTGATGGGAGGCGTGGTGCACCAGCATATAGCCGGCGTAGCCGAGCATGGCGCCGCTGGAAAAACCGCCCGCGAATATGAGGCCGGCGGTCAGCAGCAGCGGCACGAAAAACACCGCGAGCATGATGCCGCTCGAGACGAACGAGGGGACGCCGATCAGCGCGGTCGGGTCCTCATGATGGGCGTCGTGAAACTTCTCGAAGAACGGAATCGCGTGATAGACCCAGCGATGGACGACATATTCGACGAACGTCCAGGCGAACAGCCCCATGACAAAGGCGACCAGCCACGGGCCTGTGGCCGTAAAGCCCCGCTCCCAGATCGCCGCCCCGGCCATTGCGACGATGGCGACGGGAATCGCAACGAAATCTCCAAAGTAGAGAGCTTTGTTCAGTTTCATTTGACCCCTCACTGCAATGCCGGTTCGCGGGCTGCGGCCCGCGCGCTCTTATACGTTGACGGATCCGCCCTCTCCTATGACCGTAGCCGACTCATGCCAGCCTTATGCCCATACCACGGCCGCCCGAACAGCCCATGGCGAGAAATTTACGGTCTTTTAGCCAAACTGACAATGCCTCCGTTTGGCCGCCGGTCCCGCCGGGGGGTCTTACGGGCTGCTTCCCGCCTCGCCGGCGGCGAGGGGCGCGCCATCACCTGGCTTTGGCTCAAGCGCCAGCCTTCGGCCCCAGCATCGCGTCCGGCCGAACGATCCTATCAAAGTCGTCGGCGCTGACCAAGCCGAGGCGGGTCGCCTCCTCGCGCAGCGTCGTATGGTTCTTATGGGCCGATTTGGCGATGAGCGCCGCCTTGTCGTAACCGATCGTCGGGGCCAGAGCCGTCACCAGCATCAGCGATCGCTCGACAAGCTCGCGGATGCGCTGGCGGTTGGGCTCGATGCCGACGACGCAGTTTCTGGCGAAGCTCAGCGCGGCGTCGGCCATGAGCCGGATCGATTGCAGCGCGGCGTTGGCGATCAGCGGCTTGAACACGTTGAGCTCGAGATGGCCCTGGCTGCCCGCAAAAGCGACGATCGTCTCGTTGCCGATGACCTGGACGCAGACCATCGTCAGGGCTTCGGCCTGGGTCGGATTGACCTTGCCCGGCATGATCGAGGAGCCCGGCTCGTTCTCGGGCAAAAGGATTTCGCCAAGGCCCGAACGCGGCCCCGATCCCAAAAGGCGGATGTCGTTGGCGATCTTGAACAGGCCCGAGGCAAGGCTCGCCAGCGCGCCATGGCAGAACACCAGCGCGTCATGCGAGGCCAAAGCCTCGAACTTGTTGGCGGCCGGAAAGAAGGTAAGGCCGGCGATGGCCGATGCTTTCTCGGCGAACACCCGCGCGAAATCGGGATGGGTGTTGAGCCCGGTGCCGACCGCCGTGCCCCCTTGCGCGAGCGCGGCCAGCCCGGGCAGGGTCGCCTCGACCCGCTGTATGCCAAGCTCGATCTGCGCGGCATAGCCGGAAAATTCCTGCCCCAGCGTGATCGGCACCGCGTCCTGCAGATGCGTGCGGCCGATCTTGACGATATCCGCGAAAGCCTCGGCCCTTCCCGCCAGGGCCGTCCGCAATTCGCGCAAGGCGGGCAGCAGCCTCTCCTCGATCTCGCGCATCGCCGCGACATGCATGGCGGTCGGAAACGTGTCGTTGGAGGACTGGCCAAGATTGACGTGATCGTTGGGATGGGCCGGGCTCTTGGCGCCGCGCTGGCCGCCGAGCCGCTCGTTGGCGAGGTTGGCGATCACTTCATTGGCGTTCATATTGGTCTGGGTGCCCGATCCCGTCTGCCAGATCAGCAGCGGGAACTCGCCGTCATGCTTTCCCTCGGCGACCTCGGCGGCGCTTTGCGCGATCGCCTCAGCCAGGCGCGGCTCCAGCAGCCCGAGATCGGCGTTCGCCAGCGCCGCCGCCTGCTTTATAATTCCGAGCGCGCGGATGATCGGCGTCGGCATGCGCTCGTCGCCGATCACGAAATTCTGCAAGGAGCGCTGCGTCTGCGCGCCCCAATAATGGTCGGCCGGCACTTCGATGGGGCCGAACGTATCGCTTTCGGTTCGCGTCGCCGCGGGATTCGACATGGGCTTGACCTGCCTGGCTCTGTGGTTGCGGGCCGCGGTTCCGCTTGACGGCGCCCGACCCCGATGTCTAGGCTTGGGACGTTCAATCTCTGATATATCAGACTTTCGCGGGCGGAAATGTCGCGCCCGCCATTCTGCGGCGCGGTGCGCGCAGGTTTGGCTTGGCGCGACGGCCGCGAAGGCTCGCAACGACAAATCCCAAAGGGGGCAGCCATGATGAAATCCACAACCTATTCCCTGAGCCGGCGGACCGTGCTGAAGACCGGCCTGATCGGCGCCGCCTCCAGCGGGGCGTGGCTGTCGGGCCTTCGCGCCGCCTTGGCCGACGACACGCTCGCCGACGTCAAGCAGCGCGGCGAGCTCGTCATCGCCACCGAAATGCAGTTTCCGCCCTTCGATATCTCCGACAACGGAACCTATAAGGGCGTCGACCGCGACCTCATCGACGAGGTGGTCAAGGAACTCGGCGTCAAGGTCAAATATCTCGATCTGCCCTGGACCAGCATCCTGCCGGGCCTCGAGGCGAAGAAATTCGATCTGTGCATCGCGCCCGTCACCATCACCAAGGAGCGCATGCAGCGCTATCTCTTCACCGTGCCGATCGCCGATGCGACCGCCGCGCTGATGAAGCGCGCCAATGATTCCAGCATCGCCAAGCCCGAGGATATCGCCGGCAAGACGGTTGGGGGCCAGAAGGGCACCTCGCAGCTGGCGCAGCTCAAGGCCTATGCCGCCAAACTGCCCAAGCCCGTCGATGTCAAGGAATATGTCGACAACAACCAGTCCTACGCCGATCTTGCGGCGGGGCGCATCGACGCCTCGGTCAATTCCTTCCCCAACCTCGCCTATGCGGCCGCGCAGCGCTCCGACACGTTCGCCATGGTGACGCCGCCGTTCGGCACGCCGACTTATTTCTCGTGGGTCGGACGGCTCGACGACAAGACGCTGATCGACGCGGTCAACGCCGCCATCATCAAGACGGAGGGCGATGGGCGCATGGCGAAGATCCAGAAGACCTGGTTCGGACAGACGTTCGATCTGCCCAAGACGGTTCCAGAACCGCAGCTTTAGCCTTAGTGGTCTGCGTCGGCCGAATTGATGAGATGCCGGGATTCCCTCCCCCCTTGTGGGGGAGGGTTAGGGAGGGGGGTCGCGCTGACCTGTCTAGATCAGCCTGTTGTCGTTGTTGGATAGGGCAGCGCGACCCCCCATCCGGCCTTCGGCCACCTTCCCCCACAAGGGGGGAAGGGAATACCCGGCGCCCCACTCAATGCGTCGCCGCGTGATGCAGCCGCAGGTTCTCCTCCATTCGCTGCCCTATATGACGCTTGCTGCGGGCATGACGATCTACGTCTCGCTGGCGGGCATCGCGCTTGGCGCGGCCCTCGGCTTTGCCGTGTGCGTCGCCCGCCTCTCAGGCAATCGGCTTCTGCAGCGCGGCGGCGCCTTTTATGTCAGCTTCTTTCGCGGCGTGCCGCTGCTCGTGCAATTGCTGTTCATCTATTATTTCCTGGCCGAATTCGGCATCGACGTGCCGGCGATGGCGGCGGCGATCGGCGGCCTCGGCTGCGCGTCGGGCGCCTTTCAGGCGGAAATCCTGCGCGGCGCGCTCAACGCCGTGCCGCCCGGCCAGGCCGAGGCCGCCATTGCTTTCGGCTTCTCGCGCGCCGACGTCTGGCGGCGCATATTGCTGCCCCAGGCGCTGCGCATCAGCGTGCCGCCGCTCATCAATGAATTCACGCTGCTGCTGAAGGCCTCCTCGCTCGTCTCGGTGGTGGGCATCGCCGAGCTCACGCGCGTCAGCATGAACATCGCCTCCTCGACCTATCGTCCGCTCGAGGCCTATCTCGGGGCGGGGCTGTTCTATCTCGCCATCAATCTGTGCCTGGCCGGCCTCGGCGATCTGGCCGAGCGGCGGCTGGCGGCGGGGACGGCCCGATGAGCTTCGAAGTCCTGTGGCGCTATGCGCCGGCGCTGCTCAGCGGTTTTGGCGTGACCATCCTCTGCTGGAGCGCCGGCGCGGTCATCGGCATCGTCGTCGGCTTTGCGATTTCGCTCATCTACCGGCTGAACTTCGCCCCGCTGCGCTGGCTGCTGCGCGTCTATGTCGAAATCATCCGCGGCACGCCGTTTCTCGTGCAATTGTTCCTGCTCTATTCGGGCGGCCCGTTCATCGGCCTGCGGTTGGAGGCGACGACGGCGGGGATTCTCGGCCTTGGCATCTATTCCAGCGCCTATTTCGCCGAGGTCTTCCGCGCCGGCTTCAGCGCGGTGCCGCGCGGCCAGATCGAGGCCGCCCAATGCATCGGCATGAATCCCTTCGACATATTGTGGCGCATTTCGCTCCCCGTCATGCTGGTCGCGACGCTTCCGGCCATCGTCAATCTGCTGATCATCCTGTCCAAGGAGACGGTGATCCTTTCGATCATCACCGTGCCGGAGCTGATGTACCAGATGCAGACGATGGCGGCCGAGACCTTCACCGCGTTTGACGCCATTTTCGCGATGGCGATCTTCTATTGGCTGCTGGTCGAGGCCGTCTCGCGCCTTGGCTATCGCCTCGAGCGGCGCGTCACCGCCTATATGGCGCCGGCGACAGGCGCCTCATGAGCGCGCCGATGATCGAGCTCCGCGGCGTCAGCAAGCGCTTTGGCGCGCTTGAGGTGCTGCGCGACATCGACCTGAGGGTCGAAAAATCCGAGGTCGTCTGCCTGATCGGCCCGAGCGGCTCGGGCAAGAGCACGCTGCTGCGCTGCGTCAATTTTCTCGAAAGCTACGATGCCGGCGACATCCGCATTGAGGGGCGGCTGATCGGCTACGAAGACCGGCCCGGCCCGCGCCGTCTCATGGGCGGGCGCGAATTGCGGGAATTGCGTTGCGAAATCGGCATGGTGTTCCAGCATTTCAACCTCTGGCCGCATATGAGCGCGCTGCGGAACGTCGCCGAGCCCTTGCGAAGAGTGCGCCGGCTGCCGGCGGCGGAGGCGAGCGAGCGGGCGATGCAGGGGCTCGCGCGCGTCGGCCTTGCCGAAAAGGCGGCCGCCTATCCCGGCCATCTCTCCGGCGGCCAGCAGCAGCGCGTGGCGATCGCGCGGGCGCTGGCGATGCAGCCGCGCCTCATGCTGTTCGACGAGCCGACTTCCGCGCTGGATCCCGAACTCGTCGGCGAAGTGCTGGAGGTGATGCGCGGCCTCGCCTCGGATGGCATGACGATGCTGATCGTCACCCATGAAATGGGCTTTGCGGCCAAAGTCGCCGACCGCATCGCCTTTCTCGACGCCGGGCGCATCGTCGAACAGGGCCCGCCGCGCCAGGTCTTTCATGAAAGCGCCGAGCCGCGCGTGCGCCAGTTCTTGCAGACCTATCATGATCGCAATAGTTTCTGACGGCCCAGGGCGCAGAGGAGGGCGTATGACCGCCGACATCGCAACCGTGCGTCTACCCGACGGCAAAAGCGTCCCATGCCTCGGCCAGGGCACTTGGCGCATGGGCGAGGATTCGTCCGCGCGCAAGGCGGAGATCGCCGCGCTGCGACATGGCGTCGAACTCGGCCTCACTTTGATCGACACCGCCGAAATGTACGGCGACGGCGGGGCGGAGAAAGTCGTCGGCGAGGCGTTCCGCGATTTGCGCGAAAAAGTGTTCCTCGTCAGCAAGGTCTACCCGCAGAACGCCGGCGGCAACGCCTTGCGCCGAGCCTGCGAAAACAGCCTCAAGCGCCTGTCGACCGAGCGGATCGATCTTTATCTCCTGCATTGGCGCGGCGCCGTGCCGCTGAAGGCGACGGTCGAGGGCATGACGGCGCTGCAAAGCGAGGGCAAGATCGGCGATTGGGGCGTCAGCAATTTCGACGCAAGCGACATGGCCGAATTGCTCGCCGCCGGGGGATCGGCCTGCGCGACCAATCAGATCCTCTACAATCTGTTGCGCCGCGGCCCGGAGTTCGACCTCCTGCCGGCGATGGCCAAACGCTCGATGCCGGCGATGGCCTATAGTCCGATCGAGCAGGGCCGGCTGCCGAATTCCGGCGTTCTGGCCGAAATTGCGCGCCGCCATGAGGCGACGATTTTCCAAGTCGCGCTCGCCTGGGTCTTGCGCCGGCCCGAAATCATCGCCATTCCAAAAGCCGCGACGATCGCACATGTCGCGGCCAATCGCGCGGCGCTCGACCTGAAGCTCGACGCCGACGCGCTGGCGGCGCTCGACAAGGCCTTCGCGCCGCCCAAGCACAAGACGCCGCTCGCGATGATATGAGGCGGCGCTATTCTCCCTCCCCACAAGGCACGGCTGTCCGGGGAAACGAAAATGCCCGCAAAGCGTGAGATATTTCGCATGCGTACAACCACGCCGCGTCATGGCCGGGCTTGTCCCGGCCATCCACGCGGCGCCGCTGCAATGAACTTTCGAGATTTGCTGCCGCGGCTCGGCGTGGATGCCCGGCACAAGGCCGGGCATGACGAGCGGAGGTTGCAACGAGAGTCGATTCTACAACCGATTTCGTTTCCCCAGACAACCCTGCCCACAAGGGGAGAGGGAATGCCAGGATCAAGCGGCCGCGCGCTTTTCGCCGATCGCGGCTCCGCAATGCGGGCATATTTCCTGCGCCTGCGCGGGGACAGCGCGCGGCGCCTTCTCCTCGTCGGCCAGCTCCTTGCGGATGCGCAACTGGTCGAGGAAACCGACGGTGATGAGGCCGGAAAACAGCGCCAGCGTGCCGATGCCGACGATCGCCACCAGGCCGCCGAGCACGCGCCCCGGCGCCGTCATCGGCACCATGTCGCCATAGCCGACCGTGGTGAGCGTCTCGATCGCCCACCACATGGCGGCGGGGATCGAACTGAATACGGCCGGCTGCTCGTCGACCTCGATCATATACATCAGCGCGCCGCTGATCGTCACGGTGAGGCACAGGATGAACACCAGCGCGCCGATCGCCCGCGCCTCTTCGCGCAGCACCGCCCAGATCAGGCTGAAAATCCTCGAGTGCCGCGTCAGCTTCAGCATGCGCAGGAAACGCAGCAGCCGAAGCACTCTCAAATCTCCCGCGCCCAGCAGGCCCAGCGCCGCCGGCAGGATCGAGACGAGATCGATCAGCGCGAAGAAACTCCGGACATAGCGTAGCCGGCCCCATAGCGGCTGGCGAAACCGCGCGTCGTTAAGATCGACCGCCGTCCATAGCCGCAGCGCATATTCGACGGCGAAAATCGCCGTAGCGACATGTTCGAAGAGCGCGAAGACGAGCGGGTGGCCGGCGCGGATCGGCTCGACCGATTCAAGGATCACCGCGCCGACATTGACCACGATCAGCAGCGCCAGGGCGCCGTTGAAATATTGCGCGATCCGGTTGGGCTGCGCGTCGTCGTCGAACAAAATGGCGAAGCGACGGCGCAGCCGCACGCTCGCGCCCGTTGCATATCTGTCCGGCATCGGCTCGCGCCCGCCCTACGTGGGATCCTCGCGATGCAGGTCGTGGATCGATACGCCATGGCGGATCGACGAGCGCTTGAGCCATTCGGGATGGCGAAGCGTGCGCAACGTATCCTCGTAGCCCGATTGCCAATGCTCGCGCATCGAGGTTCCCGAGAATTCGTAATCCTTGGCGTGGCCCTCGTATTCCTTGTGCTGGTAGATGAGGTGGACGATATTGACCTCGCCCGATTTGGCATATTCCTCGATCAGCCGTTTCTCGGCCGGATGCAGCTTGTCCTCGGGAACCCGCTGCAGGGCGCCCAGCAGCTTCATCTTCAGCGCATGGACGCGGGCATAAGTGTCGGTGTTCTGGCGGGTGCGGCTCGAATAGGTGATGTCCTTCTGGCGCGCCAGCACGTCGGCCATCTGGCGCGGCAGTTCGCCGCGCGCGCTGAACAGGTCGACCTGGAACACCAGCGAGGATTCGGAAGGCTCCTGGTCGAGCAGATATTGCAGCGGCGTGTTGGAGACGATGCCGCCGTCCCAATAATATTCGCCGTCGATCTTGACGGCGGGCAGGGCCGGGGGAAGCGCGCCCGAAGCCATGATGTGCTCGGGGCCGATGCGTATCTTATGGGAGTCGAAATAGACGAAATTGCCGGTGCGCACATTCACCGCGCCGACGCTGAGGCGCTTCTTCCCGTTGTTGAGCAGGTCGAAATCGATCAGATTCTCGAGCGTGTCCTTCAGCTCTGCCGAATCGTAATAGGAGAGGGCGCTGTCGGCGCCGGCCGGCGCCATCCAGGGGTTTTGCATTCGCGGTTTGAAAAACCCCGGCTGGCCCAGCATCATCGTCATCATGGCGCTGGTCTGATTGCGCAGATCGCGAAAGAAATCGCCCTCGGGCGTGCTCCACCAGATTTTTCGCCCCGACACCGTGTTCCAGAACGTCTCCAGCGCCGATAGACGCTTTTCCGGCGGATTGCCGGCGATGATCGAGGAATTGATTGCGCCGATCGATACGCCGGAAATCCAGTTCGGCTCGCAGCGCGCTTCGGCCAGCGCCTCGTAAACGCCGACCTGATAGGCGCCGAGCGCGCCACCTCCCTGCAGGACGAGAGCGACGCGGTCGTAATTGGCGGCGATCGAGGAAATATCGCCGGTGGGATGGGCGGAGACGCGCGCCCTCGACATGTCGTTCATTCGGCGGCTCCGATTTTCTCGGCGTCAAGCGACAATTGGGAATGGGGCGCGTCGGCCAGATAGTCATGCACGACCTCGCCGAGGCCCAGCGTCAGATCGGCGATGAAATGGGTCCCGCCAAGCACTTCGAGCACCGGCAGCTTGGCCACATCCGCCATCACGTGCTGGAACAGTTCGAGCGCCGCCGGTCCGCTCCAGGCGCCCTTGAGGTCGACGTCCTGCAAATGGTAGCGCACGAGCTCGCAGATGCGCAGCGAGCCGTCGACATGCGGCATGATCTTGATGAGGAAGCTTGGTTCGTCGAGCGAGCGCTGGATCGGATCGACGGCGAGAATCTTATGCTTGTAGCCCATCGTGCCGACGGCGCACAGAATGGAGCCGTAATGCAAGGTGCCGACGAGCACCTCGTTCTCATGCGAGAGCTTGGGCGTCGCGAATTTCTTGGGGAATCCCCAGATCTCGCGCCCGCCGGCGATCGGCGCCTCGTCGTCGAGATACATGCAGTGAACGAAGGAGCCCTTTTCCCCCTTATAAGTGACGGGAATGACCTGGCCGGATTCGGTGTAATCGCCAAATCCGGTGGAATCGGGCATGCGGATGAATTCATATTTGACGATCGGGTCGGCGACCTCGAGCGGCTCGGGAACGACCGCGCGCAGGGCGTCGGGATCCGTGCGATAGGCGATGACCAGATATTCGCGATTGTAGAAGCGGTAGGGGCCGGGGGGATAAGAGGGATTGGTGAGCGGCATCGCGCTCGCCTTGAGGCGGACGTCCGAAAGTTTCATGAAAGAAGCCCTATCGCTGCCGGTTTTCGAGGGATTTCCAGGGCGACCCTATTGGCGTTTTGTGACATCTGGAAAACGCGGGGGGCGGGTGTTGGCAAAGGCGGCGGACTGCCCGATTTGGATAGCGCGCGCTGCCATCGCCGTGCTCGCTTTCAAGGTCAAGCCGCCTTCGGCGGTCGCTTCGCGAACCTTGACAGCTCCGCTCGCCGATGGCGTTTGGCCACCATGTTCCTTTGGTGAGCGATGCGGCCTTCCGGCCGCTACTGCGCACCAAAGGAACATGGAGGCAAATAGCCGCGCCGGCGGGCCGCCGTCACGCCGAAGGCGCCGGAACGAAGTGGAGGAGTCGCGTAGCGACTTGACGGTGGCTCGCCGGCGTGGCCGCACCGAGCATGCAAGCCTATCCCCCGGCCGCCACATGCCCTTCATATTGCGGCAGGTCGTCGGCGATGACGAACCACGGCGCCTTGGAGCCGACGAAAATATGCGCGGTCGGGCGGATCGCCGGATCGTCGACAAGGGTTCCCATGGCGACATGTACATAAGCGCCCTCGCGTACGACCGAATAGAGAAGCGAACCGCACGCCTTGCAATGCGTGTCGTGGGCGGCGTTTTCGTCGCCGAAGATCATGAGGCTGTCCTTGCCCTTGGCGAGGCTGAGCTTGCCGCGCTCGATGCCGGCGAACGGCTTGAAGGCGGAGCCCGTCGCGCGGCGGCAGTTCGAGCAATGGCAGTTCAAGGCGTAGACGAATTCGTCCGCCACCGCATATTGCACCGCGCCGCACAGGCATTTTCCGGCGAGCACGCGGCTGCCGGCTTTTTGCGGGTCTGTCACAGGCGTCTTCCTCCTGGCGGATGGCGGCCAGGATCGAACGGGCCGACGACATTTGCAACAGATCAGAAGTCCAGCCGCCGCCGAACGCCGATGTCGCGGAGCGCCGCCAATCCTGCTAAACCTTCGCCAAATCGATAGGAGGCGCCCCATGAATATCCGCACCACGGAAGATGCGAGCCAAACCGCGCCGTTCAGCGCCAATATCATCGGCGGCAAAAACGTCGGGGCGGCGGATGGGCGCGTTCTCGACGTGCTTTGCCCCTCGGACGGGCGCGCCTTCGCCCGCATCGCGCGCAGCGGCGAGGAAGATGTCGCCAGGGCCGTCGCGGCGGCGCGAAAAGCGTTCGAGGGCGCCTGGGGGCGCTTCACCGCGATCGAGCGCGGGCGCCTGCTGATGAAGCTCGGCGCGGCGATCGCCGCCAACGCGCCCGAGCTCGCCGCGCTGGAATCGCGCGACACCGGCAAGCCGCTGAAGCACGGCGTCGCCGACATGGTCGCCGCCGCCCGCTATTTCGAATATTACGGCGCGGCCGCCGACAAATTGCACGGCGACACGCTGCCGTTCCTCAACGGCTATACCGTGGCGATCGTCCACGACCCGCATGGCGTCACCGGCCATATCATCCCGTGGAACTATCCCGCGCAGATTTTCGGACGCTCGGTCGGCGCTTCGCTCGCCTGCGGCAACGCCTGCGTGGTGAAGCCGGCCGAGGACGCCTGCCTCAGCGTGATCCGCTTTGCCGAACTCGCGCGGGACGTCGGCTTCCCCGACGGGGCTCTCAATGTCGTGGCGGGCCTCGGCGCCGAGGCGGGCGCGGCGCTGTCGAGCCATCCCGACGTCGACTTCATCTCTTTCACCGGCTCGACGCAGACCGGCACGGCGATCCAGGCGGCGGCGGCGCGCAACAATATCGGCTGCACGATGGAGCTTGGCGGCAAATCGCCGCAATTGCTGTTCGCCGACGCCGATATCGAGGCGGCCGTCCCCGTCGTCATCAACGCCATCATCCAGAACGGCGGCCAGACCTGTTCGGCAGGTTCGCGCGTGCTGATCGAGCGCTCCGCCTATCCCGCCTTTTCGGCGGCCATCGCCGAGCGTTTCGCCAAGGTGCGCGCCGGCGCGCATGATCGCGATCTCGACATGGGGGCGATGATCAACGCCAAACAGCGCGCGCGGGTCGAGGGCTATCTCAGCCGGGCCAAGGAGGCGGGCCGGCATGTGTTGGCGCAGGGGATCGTCGATGCGGACGCGCCGGCCGGCGGCTTTTATGTGACGCCGACCCTGTTCGGCGAAGTGCCGCGCGAGGATGCGCTCGCCAACGAGGAAGTGTTCGGCCCCGTCCTGTCGCTGATGTCTTTCGAGGACGAGGCGGATGCGGTCGCGCTCGCCAACGGCACGCCCTACGGCCTCGTCGCCGGGGTTTGGACGCGCGAGGCCAAACGCTCGATCCGCGTCGCGCGCGCCATGCGCTGCGGCCAGGTGTTCGTCAACGGCTATGGCGCGGGCGGCGGCATCGAACTGCCGTTCGGCGGCGTCAAGAAATCCGGCCACGGCCGCGAAAAGGGCTTCGAGGCGCTCTACGAATTCTGCGCCGCCAAGACGATCGTGATCAATCACGGGTGAGGCGCGGGCTGGTCCCTTCTCCCGCAACGTGGGAGAAGGTGGCCTTCGCGTAAGCGAAGGTCGGATGAGGGCCTCTCAGGATAAGGGGCAGGAAGCGCAACGCTTAACTGACGCCGCCGTCGCGCCGCCGGAAGCGGGGTCGCTACCCCCCGAAAACATTGTTCGTCTGCGCCGTCACGCGCACGAAAGTGGTGCGCTTGGGCACTTCTTTGAGATGCGTCGCGCCGATATAGGTCATCATCGAGCGCAGGCCGCCCATGATCTCGCCCATCGTATTCTCGACCGCGCCGCGATAGGGCGTCTCGACGCTCTTGCCTTCGGCGGCGCGGTAAGCGGCGACGCCGCCGGCGTATTTCTTCATCGCCGCCTCCGACGACATGCCGTAAAAGCCCATGCCGACGGGAATCTTCTCGCCGTTGCGCTCCTCGTAGCGGATCTCGCCGTCGCATTCGTCGTGGCCGGCCAGCATGCCGCCCAGCATCACGAAATCGGCGCCCGCGCCATAGGCCTTGGCGATGTCGCCCGGCACCGTGCAGCCGCCGTCCGCGCAGACCAGTCCCTTGAGCCCATGGGCGGCGTCGGCGCATTCGATGATCGCCGAGAGCTGGGGATAGCCGACCCCCGTCACATTGCGCGTCGTGCAGACGGAGCCCGGCCCGATGCCGATCTTGACGATATCGGCGCCGGCGAGGATCAGCGCCTCCGTCATGTCGCCGGTCACCACATTGCCGGCCATGATGATCGCCTGTTCGTTCTCGTCCCTGGCGCGTTTGACGGTGTCGAGGAATTTTTCCGAATAGCCGTTGGCGACATCCAGGCACAGCGCCTTGACGGCGGCTTTCTGCTTTACCTTGGCGAGCTTGGCGAAATCGGCCTCGGTGGTGCCGATCGAATAGAAGGCGTGCGCGCCGTCGGGGCCGGCGAAGAATTCGGCGAGCGCCTCAAGGGGATAATGCTTGTGCAAGGCGGTCAGCGCGCCGAACCTGCCGAGCGCGCGCGCCATGGCCAGCGTGCCGGTCACGTCCATATTGGCGGCGATGAGCGGAAAGCCGGTCCATTCCGCGCCGGTGTGCAGAATGCGGAACGTACGATGCACGTCGACCTCGTTGCGCGAATTGAGCGTGGAGCGCTTAGGGCGGATCAGCACGTCCTTGAAATCCAGTTTGACGTCGTTTTCGATACGCATGAATTGCCTTGGGAGAAGAGGGAGTTGGACCTTATGTCTGGCCCAGCGTTAGCATATTCAAGGCCCCTGGCGATATCGGGGCCTTCTTCCCCCTTGGGGGAAGATGTCATGCGAAGCATGACAGATGAGGGGAGTCGCGCGTAGCGCGACGGCTTTGGACGCCAGTCAAGTCGGCGCGCTTTGTGGTTGGCGAGAGCCGCCCTTGAGCCGCAGTCGGCGCCGCCGAGCCAATACGTCGCAAGCCGTCGCGCTACGCGCGACTCCCCTCATCTGGCCGGCTCCGCCGGGCATCTTCCCCCAAGGGGGAAGAGGCGCGCGCCCGTCTGTCGCCAAGCCGCCGCCGGCGTGCTAATTCCCGCCCGCGCCCGCGAAAGGGCGAGACTTTCCATCAGGAGGAACGATGCGCCTGCAGGGCAAAAGCGCCATTGTCACCGGCGCGGGCCAGGGTTTCGGCCTCGGGATCGCCGAGACTTTCGCTCACGAAGGGGCGCGCGTCGCCTGCCTCGATTTCAAGGCGGAGCTCGCCAAGGCGGCCGCCGCGCAAATCGGCGGCGAGGCGATCGCGCTGACCTGCGACGTGTCGAAAAGGGCTGAGGTCGAGGCGGCCGTCAAGGCGGCGATCGCCGCGTTCGGCCGCGTCGACATTATCGTCAACAACGCCGGCACCACCCATCGCAACCGCCCGATGCTGGAGGTCGAGGAGGCCGAGTTCGACCGCATTTTCGCGGTCAATGTGAAGTCGATCTTCCTGACGGCTCAGGCGCTGATCCCGCATATGCGCGAGCACGGCGGCGGCGTCATCCTCAACATCGGCTCGACCGCCGCCTTGCGGCCCCGGCCCGGCCTCACCGTCTACAACGCCTCCAAGGGCGCGGTGCATCTGATGTCGAAATCCCTGGCGGTGGAGCTCGCCCCCGACAATATCCGCGTCTGCGCTCTCGCGCCGGTCGCCGGCGAGACGCCGCTGCTGGCGACCTTCCTCGGCGCCGATACGCCCGAGCGCCGCGCCGCCTTCAAGGCCACCGTGCCGCTCGGCCGCTTCTCGACGCCGCAGGACATCGCCAATTCGGCTTTGTTCCTCGTTTCCGACGAAGCTGCGTTCCTGACCGGCGTCGTGCTGGAGGTGGATGGCGGGCGCTGTATTTAGGGCCCTGGCCGGGAGCTGATTTCTTTTGAAAGCGTTGTCGGCCCCCGACCCTCGCGAACGTCCTAGGGGTCGGTCCCATCGTAAGGAGCCCCCATGTCCAAGATAACGCCATGCCTGTGGTTCAACGGCGAGGCCGAGGAGGCGGCGAATTTTTACGTCTCGCTGCTCCCCGGCTCGCATATCGACCGCGTCCAGAAGAATGTCGTCGACGGTCCCTCAGGAAAGGCCGGCGCCGCGCTGATGGTCGAATTCACGCTCGCCGGCCAGCGCTTCCTGGCGCTCAACGGAGGCATGCCGCAAGAACACACCCATGCCGTCTCTTTTTCCGTGGACTGCGCCGATCAAGCTGAGGTCGACCGGCTTTGGGATGGTCTTTGCGCCGGAGGCTCGCCCGTGCAATGCGGCTGGCTGAAAGACCGCTACGGCGTCTCCTGGCAGATCGTGCCCTCCGCGCTGCCCAAATTGCTGGGCGACCCGGACCCGGCGAAGGCGCGGCGCGTCATGCAGGCGATGCTGAAAATGATCAAGCTCGACATAGCCGGCCTGCAGGCGGCCTATGACGGCGCGCCGGGCGGGTGATCGCCCGACGCCGAGGCCTCCTCTCCCCGCATGCGGCACGGCTGTCCGGGGAGACTAAATCGGTTGTAGAATCGACTCTCGTTGCAACCTCCGCTCGTCATGCCCGGCCTTGTGCCGGGCATCCCAAGGCGAATGCCCTGCATTCGTCCGCACGCCGAGCCGCGGCAGCAAATCTCGAAAGTTCAGTGCAGCGGCGCCGCGTGGGTGGCCGGGACAAGCCCGGCCATGACGCGTCGTGGTTGTACGCATGCGAAATATCTCACGCTTTGCGGGCATTTTAGTTTCCCCGGACAGCCCTGCGCATGCGGGGAGAGGTAAGGTGAGGGGCATGGGGAGCCCCAACCGTTGCGGCCAATCCCCACGCCCCTCACCGTACCTCTCCCCGTTTCGCTGCGCTAAACGGGGAGAGGAGGCCTCGGCGTCGCGCAAAGATCGGCGGGGTCGCGGCGCTTGACGGCGGCGCGGCGGCGTGGCCCCTCTCTGCCTCTAGGCGCCTGGAAAGGACCGCCGCTTATGCGCCATCTTCTGTTGGGACTCCTGCTCGCCGCGGCAAGTTCCGCGCCGGCTCGCGCCGACGAGCCGTGCCCGGCGCAGAGCGGCAGCCTCGACGACATTGCCTCGAAAATCGCCTCGGCGCCCGATTGCGCGCGCGCCTATGCGGTGATGAAAGCCTGTGCGGTCACCACGATCGGCGGCGTCGCTCTGGCCACGGCGGTCGCGGATATCTGCGAGCCGCGCTTCCTCTACAGGCTGTCGAGCCGCCAGCGGCGCGCCTATGCCTCCGAAGTCGCGCGTTGCCGCCAGCAATATGAGGAACAGAAGAGGACAATGTATGTATCTTTTGACGCGATCTGCGAGGCCGGCGTCGCGGCGGATTTTGCGAGGCGGTACGGAAAGCGGTAGCGGAGCATCAGCGGAGAAGTCGCGTAGCCCTCGAATGCTTCGCATTCGCCTGGACTTGACGGCGTCTCGGCGGCGTGGCCCATCTCTGCCTCTAGGCGTCTGGAAAGGAACGCCGCCCATGCGCAATCTTCTGCTGGCGCTGACTTTCGCCGCCGCGCTTTGCGCCCCAGCCCGCGCCGACGAGCCGTGCCCGGCGCCAAGCCGCAGCCTCGACGACATCGTCGCGACAATCTCCGCGGCGCCCGATTGCGCGCGCGCCTATGCCGTGATGAACGCCTGCCTGTTCACCGCGAGCGGCGATGTCGCTTTGGCCAAGGCGGTCGAGGATGTCTGCGAGCCGCGCTTTCTTGACAGGCTGTCGAGCCGCGAGCGGCGCGTCTACGCCTCCGAAACCGCGCGCTGCCGCAATAGATATGAGCGACAGGAGGGCTCGATGTATGTATCTTTCGCAGCGACCTGCGAAGCTGGCGTCGCGGTGGATTATGCCAAGAGATATGGGAAGTAGCGGAGCGGCGGCCTTGACCTGTAGCGTCAGCGCCGCCCCTCATCCGACCCGACTTCGTCGGGCCACCTTCTCCCGCTTCGCGAGAGAAGGGGTGCGCGTCTTCCTTCTCTCGCGAAGCGGGAGCGGACGAATGCTCTGCATTCGCCTAGAGAAGGTGGCCTCGCGTTAGCGAGGTCGGATGAGGGGCGGCGCGAACCTTTGGGAAGAAGGCGCCCAGTTTCCACCTCTCCCGCGTCCTCCGGATAAGCAGAGATTTTCCCCCATGCCCACGCCCCATCCCGCTCTCGCCCGCGCGGAAGCCTTCTGCAAGGCCCACGATCTCACGCTCCCGATCCTGCTCGCGCCGATGGCGGGCGCCTGTCCGCCTTCGCTGTCGATCGCTCTCGCCAAGGCCGGCGGCCTTGGCGCTTGCGGCGCGCTTCTCATGCAGCCGGCGGCGATCAAGGACTGGGCCTCGCAGGTGCGGGCCGGCAGCAATGGCGGCTTCCAGATCAATCTGTGGATTCCCGATCCCCCGCCGATGCGCGACGCCGACGCCGAAGCTAAAGTGCGCGCCTTTCTCAAAAACTGGGGCCCGGAAGTCGCGCCCGCGGCCGGCGACGCGACGCCGCCCGATTTTGCCGGCCAATGCGAGGCGATGCTCGAAGCGGGCCCGGCGATCATCTCCTCGATCATGGGGCTCTATCCCGCCGCCTTCGTCGAAAAGATGAAGGCGCGCGGCATAAGCTGGTTCGCCAATGCGACGACCGTCGCCGAGGCGAAAGCGGCTGAGGCGGCCGGCGCCGATGCGATCGTCGCGCAGGGCATGGAGGCGGGCGGCCATCGCGGCGCTTTTGACGCGGCCAAGGCGGAAGTCCAGTTGGTTGGATTGTTCGCGCTGCTGCCGGCGATCGTCGATGCGGTCCGCGTTCCCGTCATCGCGGCGGGCGGCATCGCCGATGCGCGCGGCGTCGCGGCGGCGCTGATCCTCGGCGCCTCGGCGGTGCAGGTCGGCACCGGCTTCCTGCGCTGTCCCGAGGCGAGGCTGCCGGCCGCCTGGGCCGACGCGATCGGGGCGAGCCTGCCCGAAGAGACCCTCGTCACGCGCGCCTTTTCCGGCCGTCCCGGCCGCAGCGTGGCGACCGCCTACGCCCGCGCGGCGAGCGCGCGCGAGGCGCCGCCGCCCGCGCCCTATCCCGTGCAGCGCGGGCTGACGCAGGCGATGCGCGACGCGGCGGCTAAGGCCAACGACATCGATCGCATCCAGGCCTGGGCCGGGCAATCGGGGGGACTCGCGCAGGCGCGGCCGGCGGGGGAAGTGGCGCGCGAGCTATGGGAAGGCGCGCAAGGCCTGCTGCGATAGAGGGCGCCCTAAGAGCGGGGGTGGCGACGTAGCCTTGGGCGAGGCGGATCACAATTTCTGTTTTAGAGAAATTATTTCTGGACATTCCAGCTTTTGCGTCGCATCCTGGATCGTCATTGCGGGTGGAGCGAAGCAATGACGGAGCAATGACACAGACGGAATTGGTATAAAGCGCATTTCCAAGCTTTTCCGGCCTCAACCCATTGATTTTGCTTACGGTCGCCAAGGAAATGTTTGGAAAAAGCTTGGAAGAGATTTGGCGAGGCCGAAAAGCGCGACGGTAAGTCTTTGATATCTATGAGGTGCCGGAAATCGCCAGGGACCGATTCTTGCGCCATTGTTGTCCATCCAAGCTTTTCGCAAATTCGCGCTTCCGCGTCCCGGCTGGCCTTTGCCGGCTGATTGCGGTTCAATGGGGCGGGAGGATCGCCCCTTGACTTTGTCTTCGCTGCTTCTGTTCATCGGCGTCTATCTCGCCGCCGTCGCGACGCCGGGGCCTGGCATCGCCGCTTTGGTCGCGCGGGTGCTCGGGCGGGGCTTGCACGGCATCGCTCCCTTCATCGCCGGCTATGTCGTCGGCGACCTCGTCTGGTTTGCGGTCGCCGCGACCGGGCTTGCCGTTCTCGCCCATGAACTTGCTGGGTTTTTCACGGCGATCCGGCTCGCCGGCGTCGCCTATCTCCTCTATCTCGCCTGGACGATGTGGCGCGCGCCGGCCCGCGCCGCGGAACTCGATGCGGCCGCCCGCGGCGCCGGCGGCTGGCGGCTGTTCCTAGGCACGCTGTCGCTGACGCTCGGCAATCCCAAAGTGATCGTCTTCTTCCTGTCGATCATGCCGCTCGTCGTCGATCTCGACGCGATCAACCTCACCACCGCGCTCGAGCTCGCGCCGGTCATGGTGGGCGCCTTGACTTCGGTGCTGCTGGCCTACGCCCTTGCGGCGAACCGCGCCCGCGCGCTGTTCTCCTCCTCGCGCGCCATGAAGATCGTCCATCGCGGCGCCGCCGGCGTGATGGCCGGCGCGGCGCTGGCGATCGCGGCGCGGTGAACTGGCGGCCTTCGCTCCAAAGCAGGAAACCATGCCCGACATCATCGCCATCGGCGAAGCCCTGTTTGAGCTCAACCAGCCGAGCGACGGCGCTCCCTTCATCCCCGGCTTTGGCGGCGACACGTCCAACGCCGTCATCGCGGCGGCCCGCTCGGGCGCCTCGACCGGCTATTTCACGGCGGTCGGGGCCGATCGCTTCGGCCAGTCGCTGGTCGAACTGTGGCGCGCCGAGGGGGTCGACGCGAGCCGGGTGATCGTCAACGGCGCCGCCCATACCGGCCTCTATTTCGTGACGCATGGCCCGGACGGCCATGAGTTTTCCTATCTGAGAGCGGGCTCGGCGGCGAGCCGCCTGACCGAGGCCGACATTCCCGCCGATTATGTCGGCGCGGCGCGGCTGCTGCATGTCTCGGGCATCAGCCAGGCGATCTCCTCCTCGGCGGCCGACGCGGTGTTCGCGGCGATCGACATCGCCCGGCGGCGAAAAGTCCTCATCTCCTACGACACCAATCTGCGCCTCAAACTCTGGCCGCTGAAGCGCGCCGCGGCGATCATCCACGAGGCGATGAAGAGCGTCGATATCGCGCTGCCCGGCCTCGACGACGCCCGCCAGCTGACGGGCCTTCAGGCTCCCGACGCGATCGCCGATTTCTATCTGCGGCTCGGCGCCGCGATCGTCGCGCTGACGCTCGGCCGGGAAGGCGCGCTGGTCGCAACGCCGCAGCGGCGCGAAAGAATCGCCTCGATCCCGGTGGAGGCCGTCGATGCGACGGGCGCGGGCGACGCGTTCGACGGCGCGTTCCTGGCCGAATATCTCAACGCCGGCGACCCGTTCCAGGCCGCCCGCTTCGCCAATGTCGCGGCGGCCTTGTCGACGCGCGGCTATGGCGCCGTGCCGCCCCTGCCGACGCGCGCGCAGACATTGGCGGCTTTGTCTGGCATGTGACCGGCAGGGCCGCGCGGCGAAGTTGCGCGGCAGGCTTGGCGCAGTTAAGGCATAGCCGGGTTTCACCGGGACGTTGCCGCTTAGGATCTAGGGATTTGGATGAACAGACGAGCCAGCGCGTCGACGTTTTGGACGCGCGCGATCAATTGATCGACGCGGCGCGCGCGGCGGGCGCGATTGCGCTCGAATATTTCCGCCCCGGCGAGCGCACCAGCGCGCATATCGACTACAAGCCGGGCGGTTCGCCCGTCACCGAGGCCGATCTGGCGGCGAACGCGTTTTTGCAGGCGCGGCTTGGCAAGGCTTTCGCCGGCGCCGGCTGGCTCTCTGAAGAGACCGAGGACGCTTCCGATCGCGTGACCCACGCCAGCGTCCTCATCGTCGATCCGATCGACGGCACCCGCGCCTTCCTGGCCGGCGATCCGCGCTGGGCGGTGGCGATCGCGCTTGTCGACGGCGGCCGCCCGGTCGCTGGCGTCGTGCATGCGCCGGCGCTCGGCGAGACCTATGCGGCGGCGCGCGGCTGCGGGTCCCTCCTGAACGGCGCCGCCATCGCGGTTTCGAGCCGCGATCGCCTGGACGGCGCGCGGATCGGCGGCCCCAAGGCGATGGTCGAATCCATCGCGCGCGCGGCGGGAATTTCCTTCGTCACGCAGCCGAAGATTCCCTCGCTCGCCTATCGCATCGCGCTGGTCGCCAGCGGCGCGCTCGATCTCGCCTTGGCTTCGGAGGAATCGCACGATTGGGACGTCGCCGCCGCCGACCTCATCCTGGAGGAAGCGGGCGGGCGGCTCGCCGAGGCTTTTGACGGGCCTTTGCGCTATAACCGGGTCGAGACGCGCCGTGGCGTGTTGTTCGGCGCGTCGGCCCGGATGATCGGCCCGTTCCTGGCGGCGGGGCGCCTTGTCGCCGGGAAGCCCTTGGCATGAGGCATGCACGCCGCCACAACGCCGCCTCCGAGGCGCCGCGCGGCGACAGAAGAGTTCGCGGCGCGTTCACCCATTGCAGGAAATCGCCATGACGCAAGCTTCACCCCACGGCGCTGAGGAATCGAAAGCCCGGGAGTCCAAAGCCCAGGAATCCGGACAATTGCTGCATCTGGTTTTCGGCGGCGAATTGACAAGTCTCGAATCGAACGAATTTCGCGATCCGGCCAAGATCGACGTGGTCGGCATTTTCCCCGATTATGCGAGCGCCGAGCGCGCGTGGCGCGGCAAGGCGCAATCTTCCGTCGACAGCGCCCAGACGCGTTATTTCATCGTCCATCTCCATCGCTTCCTGTCGCCTGCGGGACTAAAGCGAAAGGCCTCCGATTTCTAAAATGCTCAAGCGTCTTGGCCGAAGGAAATTTGTGCAGGAGACGTTGGGCTTTCTGCTGGCGGCCTATATCGGCCTGGTGCGCCGCACCAATCGCTTCGCCGTCGAGCCGCAGGATGTGGACGCGGCGATCGCCGGCCAGACGCCGCTGATCGTCGCCATGTGGCACGGTCAGCACCTGATGATTTCCTTCGCCTGGCCCCGGTCCATCGCGCGCATGGCGGCGCTGATTTCCAGGCATGGCGACGGCGGCGTCAATGCCGTCGCCCTGCGCCACCTGGGCGTGCGGTCCATTCGCGGTTCGGGCGCCGGCGGCAGGCGCCAGAAGGGCGGCGCGCCGGCGATGCGCGGAATGCTGCGCGCGCTCGCCGACGGCGTCTCGGTGGCGATGACCGCCGACGTCCCCAAGCGCGCCCGCATCGCCGGCTCCGGCATAGTGACGCTCGCCCGGCTTTCGGGCCGTCCCATTGCGCCGACCGCGGTCGTCACCAGCCGGCGCTTCGATTTCAACTCCTGGGACCGCGCCAGTCTCGGCAAGCCGTTCGGGCGCGGCGCCATTGTGGTTGGCGACCTCATCCACGTCGCCGCCGACGCCGACGAACGGGCGATGGAGGCGGCGCGACAAGCGGTCGAGGCGGGGCTCGACGCCGTCCACGCGCGAGCCTATGCCAAAGTCGGCGCCGCCGATCCCGGCGCCGGCTTGAGGCGCGCATGAACCTGCCTGTCTCGCTCGTCGCCTATCGCCTGGCGACCCGGGCGTTTGCGCCTTTCAGCGGGCCGCTGCTGTATTGGCGCCTTTCGCACGGTAAGGAAGACGGCGAGAGGATCAGCGAACGGCGCGGCGAGCCGGGACTCGAACGGCCCGGCGGCGCCCTGGTCTGGCTGCATGGCGCGAGCGTCGGCGAGGCGATTTCGCTGCTGCCGCTGGTCGAACGGCTGGCCCAGAACGGGCGCCACGTGCTGATTACGACGGGAACGGTCACTTCGGCGGCGATCCTGGCCGAGCGGCTGCCGGCCGGCGCATTCCATCAATTCGTCCCGCTCGATGCGCCCCAATTCATGCGGCGTTTTCTCGCGCATTGGCGCCCCGATGTCGCGCTGATCGCCGAATCCGAGCTCTGGCCCAATTTCATCGTCGAGGCCGCCAAGGCCGGGACGCCGATCCTCCTCGTCAATGCGCGCCTCAGCGAGCGTTCGTTTCGGCGCTGGAGCCGATTGCGCGGCTTTATCGGCGCGCTGCTGGCGCGCGTCGATCTGTGCCTCGCCCAGAGCGAAGGCGACGGCGAGCGCCTCGCCGAGCTTGGCGCGCCGAATGTCCGGGTGATGGGCAATCTGAAATATGACGCCCTGCCGCCGCCCGCCGATCGCCAGGCGTTGGCGTCGCTGTCGGGTCGTCTTTCCGGTCGGCAGGTCTGGATCGCCGCCTCGACCCACGAGGGCGAGGAAATTCTTGTCGGCGAGGCGCATCGCATTCTCCAGCGCACATTTCCCGATCTCTTGACGCTGATCGCGCCCCGCCATCCAAGGCGCGGCCCCGAGATCGCCGCGCAGTTGCAACGTCTCGGTCTCCATTGCGCGCTCCGCTCGCGGGGGGATGCGCTAGGCGCCGAGACGGGCGTCTATATCTGCGACACGATCGGCGAACTCGGGCTGTTCTATCGGCTGGCCGGCGTGGTTTTCGTCGGCAAGTCGTTCGCGCCGGGCGGCGGCCAGAATCCGATCGAGCCGGCCAAGCTCGCCAGCGCCATCCTGCACGGGCCGCATGTCGCCAATTTCGCCGACGTTTATGCGCTTTTGGATTCGGCGGGCGGCGCGGCGCCGGTGCAGGACGCGCAAGAGCTCGCGCAGGCGCTTGCTGCGCTGTTCATCGACGGCGCGCGTTTGCGCGCGATGGCGCGCGCCGCCGCCCAGGTCGTCGAGGGCCAAACCGGCGCGCTCGAGCGCATGTTGCGGGCGATCGAACCCTATCTGCCGCCGATGGCGCTGGAGCGCGCGCCTTGAGAGCCCCCGATTTTTGGAGCCGGCGGCGCCCGAGCCTCCTTGCCTTAAGCCTCGCGCGATTGGGCGCTCTCTACGGCGCTTTCACCGCATGGCGCATGGCGCAACCGGGCTTGCGCGTCGAGATTCCGGTCATCTGCATCGGCAATTTTGTCGTCGGCGGCGCCGGCAAGACGCCGGCCGCCATCGCCATCGCCGGCCTGTTGCAGGGGATGGGCGAGCGCGTCGCGTTCCTGTCGCGCGGCTATCGCGGCGCGGGCGGCGCCGGCGCGATCGCCGTCGATCCGGACGTTCACCGGGCCGAGACGGTCGGCGACGAGCCGCTGCTGCTCGCCCGCATCGCGCCCTGTTTCGTCGCGCGCGACAGACGCCTTGCCGCGCGGGCGGCGATCGCCGCCGGCGCCAGCGTCCTCGTCCTGGACGATGGCCTGCAAAGCCCGGCGCTGGCCAAGGACTTGAGCCTAGCCGTCGTCGATGGCGGCGCCGGGTTCGGCAACGGTCTATGCGCGCCCGCCGGTCCGTTGCGCGCGGCGCCGGCCCGGCAATTGCCCCATGTTTCGGCCGTCGTCTTCGTCGATGGGGTCTCGGACGCGAGCCTGCCGGCGCACAGGGCGGTCGCGGGCAAGCCGATCCTCAACGCGCGGCTCGAGCCCGATCCTGTCGTCGCGGCGAATTTGCGCAATCAGAACGTGCTGGCTTTTGCCGGCATCGGGCGCCCCGGCAAGTTCTTCGCTACGCTTGAGGCTCTGGGCGCGCATGTGATTGTCGCGCGAAGCTACGCCGATCACCACGCCTATTCGCCAACGCAGCTTGAGGCGCTGTTGACCGAGGCCGCCAGGCACGGCCTGACGCCGGTGACGACGCAGAAGGATTTCGTGCGGTTGCCGGGGGCCTTCGCGGCAAAAGTAGCGGCTCTGCCCGTCGCTCTGCGCTTTGACGACGAACGCGAGGTCATCGCTCTGCTGGCCGAGGCTTTGGCGCGGCGGCGGGCGGCGTCTCTCGAATAGAAAAACGCTTGACCGGCAAGCTCGGGCGAGGCTCAACATTTCGGCAACGCCGATTCGAAACAGGAGGCTCGATATGAAATCCGCGCTTTTGGCCGCGCTCGCTGCGTTGGCGCTCGCCGGCTGCAATTCCTCCGTCCCCGCGCCAAGCGCCGCGGCGCCGGCGCCCGCTTCGATCGTCGTCGCGCCGTCCAATTTCCAGATGCCGCAAGGGAGCGGCTGCGAGGGCGAGATCGCGCGCTACCGCGCCGTGCAGGACGACGATCTGGCGATGGGCCAGATCGCGCAATCGGTCTACAACCAAATCCATGGCGAGATCGCTGCGGCCGCACAGGCCTGTTCGGCTGGTCACGATGAAGAGGCGCGCTCGATGATCCTCGCCTCGCGCAAGCGCCACGGCTATCCGACAGCGCTCTAAGCCTGCGCCAACGCATAGCGCAAGAAATCGGCGACAAAGCTCGGGCAGTTGATTTTTTCGATGTCTCGATCGCCGCGCACGATATGCAGGCGCCGGAGCTCCGCCTTCGGCTCCTGGGCAAGGAAGGCTTCGACGCGCGTCTGGATAGCCTGCGCGGTTTCGGCCATGCGCATGACTTTCATGCAGGCGATGCGCGGCGGTTCCCAGACGATCGTCCAGTCCGGCGCCATCGCCACTTCGTCGGCCGATATTCCGGTCTCCTCGCGCAATTCGCGCCGCACGCTCGCGGCAAGGTCGACGCGGGCGCCGAAAACGTCGCTGGGATCGGGCGTGCCGGCGGCAAAATAGACCGATCCTGCATTGGCCGTATGGGAGGCCATTTCGCCCAAGAGAAAGGCGCCGTCCGACGATTGCAGCGCGGCCATCGAAAAGCAGTTGGACACGCTCGCATCCGGAAATCCAAAATCGCGCCAGGCGAGAAAGGCCCGGTAATCGACCTCGAAATACGCGCCGCGCAGCGTCGTCGCGCCGTCTTCGCGCTTCACCACCTCCTGGCGTCCAGATAGCAGGACGCGACCATCGAACAGGCTTGGGAGCGCCGCCTTGCGTTTGGCCCAATGGGCGGCGATTTCGCCAGCTCTGTCTTCGGCGAACGCCCAGCGCCTCGGCTCGAAGACGCAATCAAGTTCCGCGGCCTTGAAAATGCGCGCGCCCGCCGCGCTCATAGATCGATCGCGCCTTGCGAGACGATGACCGCCGATCCGCCGATCGTCGCCGATGAAAGCTCGCCGCGCTCGACGTCGATGCCGAGCGAAATGAAACTCGGCCGGCCCATTTCCACGCCCTGCTCGATGACGAACATGTGCTCGCCGTCGCCGGGCCGCTCGAATTGCATGACGACGCCGGCGAAGGCCGCCGCCGCGCTGCCGGTCGCTGGATCTTCGACAACGCCCCAGCCCGCAGCGAACATGCGCGCATGCCAGGTCGAACCCTTGTGCGCGACTTCTCTCGTATAGAGATACAAAGCCGGCCCGCCGTTCTCGCCCCACAGCTTCAGATTGGGCCGCGCGCGGGCCATGGCCGCGAGACTGGCTATGGGAACGAATAAATTGGCCGTTCCTGCGCCATACATTGTGGGCCGGTGGGCGCCAAAACCAATGTCGGCGGCGGTGAGGCCGAGATCGCCGGCGAGCGCTTCGGCCGAAGGCGCCTCGCCCATCGATTGGGGCAGGCGGGGCAAAGTGAAATAGGCGGCCATCGCCTGGCCTCTGCGATGACGCGCGACGCAGACGACATCGCCGACCTCTTCCTCGATGACGATGCGCAAATCCTCCCGCGCGAGCAGTTCGGGCGCGCGCAAATGGGCGAGCAGGACCGCCGAACCGACCGTCGGGTGACCGGCAAACGGCAGTTCCCGCGCCGGCGTGAAAATCCGCAGGCGCGCCGTATTGATCGGATTGCGCGGCTCCATGACGAACACCGTCTCGGCCAGATTGAATTCGCGCGCGATCGCCTGCATCCGGGCCTCGTCAAGCCCCTCGCTGTCGAGAACGACGGCGAGAGGATTGCCCGCCAGCGCCGAATTGGTGAAAACGTCGAGCGTATAAAACTGGCGGTGCATGGCTCGTTCCCTAGATTCGTTCCGCGACAAACAGGCGCGAGGGGCGGACGAACTCCTCCTGCGCAGCGACTATCTCAAGTTCCCGCGATCCGGCCTTCGCCGTCGCGGCGATGAGACCATAGACGGAAGAGGCGGCGAGGGCGATTGCCTCCGGCGCGCTGCGCAAGCGCAGCCAATGGGCGAGGAAGAGCGCGGCGATCACATCGCCCGCGCCATTCGCCTTGATCGGCGCCTTGGGCGTGCGCAGCCGCGAAAGCTCGCCATTGTCGGAAACGAGCATATCGATGGCGTCCTGCGGGGTGTCGTCGAGGGCGAGCGAGGTGACGAGGATCACCCGCGGCCCACGCTTATGGAGCGCGGCCACGGCGCGGCGCGCCCCCTCCAGGTCGATCGAGGGCTGGCTTGTCAGCAAATCGAGTTCGAAATGGTTCGGCGTCACGATGGCGGCGGCCGGCAGCGCGCATTCGCGCATGAATTCAACGACCTGGTCGCGCACATAGAGGCCGCGCCCGACATCGCCCAGCACCGGATCGCAGCAATAGACCGCCTCGGCGTTGCGGTCGCGCACGGCGCCGACGCCGCGCAAGATCGCCGCGCCGATTTCAGGCGACCCCATATAGCCCGACAGCACGCCGTCGCAACCGGCCAGGGCGCCCCGCGCGGCGAGCCCGGCCATGCAATCGTCGATCAAGGCGGCGTCGAACACCCGGCCCCGCCAATCGGGATAGCCGGTATGATTGGAAAACTGCACGGTATGGATCGGCCAGACCTCGCAGCCGATCCGCTGCAATGGAAAGACGGCGGCCGAATTGCCGACATGGCCATAGACGACATGGGACTGGATCGAGAGGATGGCGATCTGAGAAGGGAGGCTCATTTCGTCCAAGGTTCCGGCCTTGTCGCGCGATGTCGATTCCAGTCTTTAGCCGAAGCTGGCTTGAGGATGAACCGGAATCCTGAGACATTGCGGCGCGCCGGTATGGGCGCCATGGAGATGAGGCCAGATGCCCGATAGCGCAGGATTGCTGCATGAGTGACGCCGTCGCCTATCTCTCGCGCGCCATCGAGCAGGGGCGCGGCCTCGCCGAGGCCGATATCGTGCTCAAGGGCGGGCGCATCTTCGATCTTGTCAGCGGAGCGCTCGAAAAAAGCGATGTGGCGATCTGCGGCGACCGGATCGTTGGGACCTATGGCGATTATCGCGGCGCCGTCGAGATCGACGTTTCGGGCAAGGTGATCGCGCCCGGCTTCATCGACACGCATCTGCACGTGGAATCCTCGCTCATCACGCCGCTGGAATTCGATCGTTGCGTGCTGGCCCATGGCGTCACCACCGCGATCTGCGATCCCCACGAGATCGCCAATGTGCTGGGCGTGACCGGCCTCCAATATTTCCTCGACGCTTCGATGGCGACGGCGATGGATCTGCGGGTGCAATTGTCGAGCTGCGTGCCGGCGACCCATCTGGAGACCTCGGGCGCGAGGCTTGAAGTGGAGGATCTGCTTCCCCTCAGCCGCCATCCAAAAGTGCTGGGCCTGGCCGAATTCATGAATTTCCCCGGCGTCCTCGCCCGCGATCCGGCGTGCCTGGCCAAGCTTGCGGCTTTCCAGGACCGGCGCATCGACGGCCACAGTCCTTTGCTGCGCGGCCTCGATCTCAACGGCTACCTCAGCGCCGGCATCCGCACCGATCACGAAGTCACCAATGTGCCCGAAGCACTGGAAAAGCTCGCCAAAGGCATGCAGATTCTGGTGCGCGAAGGCTCCGTCTCGAAGGATCTGCACGCGCTTGCGCCGATCATCACCGAGCGCAATTCGCCGTTCATCGCTCTATGCACCGACGACCGCAATCCGCTCGATATCGCCGAGGAAGGCCATCTCGATTTCATGATCCGCACGGCGATTAGTTTGGGCGCGCCGCCGATCGCCGCCTATCGCGCCGCGAGCATTTCGGGGGCGCGCATTTTCGGTCTGATGGATCGCGGCCTCGTCGCGCCGGGCTGGCGGGCCGATCTCGTCGTGCTGGACGATCTTGAATCGTGCATGGTTTCCAAGGTCTTTACCAGAGGTCGGCTCGTCGGCGACGCGCTGTTTGCGACGCGTGGAACGCTTGCGCCGGTTGGCCGCCGCAGCGTCAAGTCGCGGCGGGTCGGCGCTGAGGATTTTGTCGCCAAGGGCGCCGGCCCCTCGACGCAGGCGATCGGCGTCGTCCCCGGCAAAATCATCACGCAGCGCGTGCCCGTGACCTTGCCCTATATCCATGGCGAGCGGCAGGTCGATCTCGATCAGGACGCGATCAAGGTCGCCGTCGTCGCCCGCCATGGGATCAACGGCAATATAGCCACCGCCTTCGTGCATGGCTTTGGCATGAAGCGGGGCGCTATCGCCTCGTCGGTCGGCCATGACAGCCACAATATCACCGTGGTCGGCGCCAACGAGGCCGATATGGCGGTCGCGGTCAATCGGCTGATCGAGATCGAGGGCGGTTTTGCTGTGGCCGAAGGCGGGCGGGTGCTGGCCGAACTCCCGCTTCCCGTCGCCGGCCTGATGAGCCTGATGAGCTTCGAGGAGGTTCGCGAGGCCCTCATTCCCTTGCGCGCGGCGGCCAAGAGCCTCGGCGTCGTTCTCGCCGAGCCGTTCCTGCAGGTCGCCTTTCTGCCGCTGCCGGTGATCCCGCACCTGAAAATCACCGATATGGGTCTTGTCGATGTCGACCGGTTCGAATTCGTGCGCGATTAGGCGCGCCGGCGCGCGACGCCGAAGAGGAAAACCGCCGCCAGCGCCAGCCAGCCAAGGATCATCAACGAGCCGCCGGCCGGCGCGGCCATCGGAAAGAAGCGCGAGCCGGCAATGGCTCTATGCGCGAGATCGGCGCTGAAAAGCATGGCGCCGAGGCCAAGGCCGGCGCCGGCCAGGAGAAGGGCGCGCGCGAAGGCGGCGTCGGCGGCGAAGGCGTGGGCGCAAGCGGTCAGGCCGATGAGCGCCGCCGCGTGCAGGATAAGGAAATACGCGGCCGTTTGCCCCATTTCGCCAAGACCCGAATGCGTTGCGGCCGCCGCAAGCGCGACGCCGGCCGCGCCCATGAGGGCCGCCAAAGCGCCAAACAGGGGGATCCATCGATGCATGGCGGTCTCCTCTCGCTCGCAGCCCGAGGAACCAAGAGCGCCCCACGGCGTTACTTACCCAACTATATGCGGCTGATAAATCATTGGACCGCGAAGAAACTGTCATCCCTCATAACTTTATGTCTTGATTGATAGCGACGTTATGATGCTATCAACCTCCAGGTGCGTCTAACGCCGGGTTCTCGTTTTATGAATGGAAAACAAGGTATGAGCCGGCTGACCAAACGCGCCTTATTCATCGGGGCCTCGGCGATGCAATCGGGACTCGACGCCGCCGTCACGATCGCCGCCCGCACGCCCGGCCTTTTGAGTCAGGGATTTAGCCCGACGGCCGAGAGCGCACGCGAGTCGCAGCGCATGATTCAGGAAAAGGTCGACGCCGTCTACGAAGGCGCGGCGGCGGCGCAATTCGCCTGGGCTTCGTTCCTGTTGAAAGCTTCCTTTGGCGGCATTCGCGACGCCAGCGATTTCTCGCTCGGCATGGCGGGCGTCGCCGAAGCGGCGATGCGGCCGGCCCGCCGCAAGGTCCGCGCCAACGCCAAGCGGCTGACAGGCATGCCAAAGATCGGATAAGGGTGCTCTCGCGCGGGCTTGTCGCCGCTGTAAGGGATCGCCGATGCCGTTTTTTGAGCATCTCCATGAATTCATTTCGAACTATGGCTATCTCGCCGTTTTTGTCATTGTCGGGCTCGAGAGCGCCGGCGTGCCGATGCCGGGCGAAACGGCGCTGGTCAGCGCGGCGATTTTCGCGGGGCAGGGGGCGCTCGACATCAAATGGGTGATCGCCAGCGCCGCTGCGGCGGCGATCCTCGGCGACAATGCCGGCTATTGGGTCGGCCGCGAATTCGGTTTCCCGCTAGTCCTCAGATATGGCCGCTATGTCCATCTCGATGAGGGGCGGCTGAAGCTCGGGCAATATCTGTTTCAGCGGCACGGCGGCAAGATCGTGTTTTTCGGGCGCTTCGTTGCGATGCTGCGCGCTTTCGCGGCTTTCCTGGCGGGGGTCAATCGGCTTGAATGGGGGCGGTTCTTTCTATTCAACGCGCTGGGCGCGGTCGTTTGGGCGAGCCTGTTCGGCCTTGGCGGCTACTTTCTCGGCCACGCCTTCGAACATTACGCCAGACCCGTCGGAATTGCGGCGCTGATCTGCGCGATCATCGGAGCGGTGGTCGCCAGCCGTTTCATCAGCCACCACGAAAAGAGATTGATCGCCGAAGCGGAAACGGCGCTGCCGGGGCCGCTCGTGGCGCGGCGCGAGCGTAGCGACGCGTGACGCCGGCGACATTTTCCACAGCTTATCCACAGGCTCGCAGCGAGCTTGCGCGGCGCTTGTCCACAGCCGCGCCGGTCATCCCGAGGCGCCGGGCGCGAGGCCGCGTTCGATCGGCCCGACCCAGATGCGCATTTGTTCCGAGCGGCGCAGGATGTCGATGGGGATCGTGCGATTGATCTTGTCGGCGTCGAGCAGCCGCAGCAAGTCCTCCGCTCCATTCACCGGGCGCCCGTCGAGCGCGATGATCATGTCGCCCGTCAGAAGCCCCGCCTGATCGGCCGGGCCCGATTGCTCGATGCTGAGGATGCGCGCGCCGGTCGTCTGGGTAAGACCCAGGCGCAAGGCGATGCGCCGCGGGATGGGCGCGGTTCCCCCGCCAAGCCCGAGATAGGCGCGGCGCACCCGGCCGTGCCGCGCGATCTCGCCCAGCACGAAATTGGCGGTGTTGGAGGCCACGGCAAAGCAGATGCCTTGCGCGCCCATGATGATCGCCGTGTTGACGCCGATCACTTCGCCCGCCGATGAAACCAGCGGGCCGCCCGAATTGCCGGGATTGAGCGCCGCGTCGGTCTGCACGACGTCCTCGATCATCCGCCCGCTCTTGGAGCGCAACGAACGGCCGAGCGCGGAGACGACGCCGGCGGTGACGGTCGCGTCAAAGCCGAGCGGGTTGCCGATGGCGATGGCGATCTGGCCGCGCCGCAGCTTCGAACTGTCGCCGAGTTTCGCGGCGGGCAGCGTCACGCTGTCGTCGATGCGCAGCAGCGCAAGATCGCAGTCGGGGTCGTCGCCAAGCACGCGCGCGTGCAACTGGCGGCCCTCCAGCGTCGTGACTTCCGCGCCGCGCGCGCCTTGAACGACGTGGCTGTTGGTCAGCACGAGCCCGTCGGGCGAAACGATCACGCCCGAACCGGCGCCGGCGTTGGCGCCATTGCGCTTGATATCGATGCGCACGACGCTGGGGCCGACCCGATCGACGACATCGCTGACGGCGCGCGAATAAGCGTCCAGCGCCTCGGCGTCGCTGACGGCCGAAGGCGCGCCGGCCCCGGAGGGCCCGGAAGCCGAATCCAGGGCGAAAAGCATATTGGTTTGGGAGTTGGATGGATCGAACATGAGCCGAATATGGGAAGCGAGCGGCGGCTCATCAAGGCGGGCGAGCCATGGGTCGCTCGCTACGGCGCCGGCGGGTCGGCGACATAGGCGGGCGGCAGGCCGATTATCCTGCCGCCGCGCGTCATGACGACGGTTTCGGGGAATTTTTGCCGCCATTCGCTGAGGAATCCTCCAGCTTCTTGCCGATCACAAAAAATGTGGCGCGGATTCCGTTCCGATTCAGGATGTCCAGAATGCGCTCCGTGACGCCGGGGGTCGGGCCATTGTCGAAGCTAAGAGTCGCGCTTTTCATCAAGATCAGTCCGCGCAATCGTTCTGCGCGATCATCTGCTTGAGGCGCATTCGTTCGGCCTCGGTCAGGCCGCCTTCATTGTCGCACATCGCGAGCTTCCAGCATTGCGGCGTCGGCTTGTCGGGCCAGTTCGCGATCGCCCCGTTGCACAATCGCCAACCGACCTTGCTGTCCCACGCCGCCTCGCTGTCCTTGGGGAAAGCGAGTCCGTAAAGGCCGGCCGCCCGGGGACCGAGGACGACCCCAAGACCAATCGCGCCGAGCGCGAGGATCGCCACGCGAATGCGATGAAACGGCCGGCGCATCAGCGCCGCCCGCTGGCCAGCGCGTCGATGATCGCCTTGGCGCGCTCGCTTGAAAACAGAGCTTCGACGCTGAGGCCCAGCCTGTGACGCCAATTGGGGCGCTCGCGATCGGTGCCGGGCAGGTTGGTGGCGATCGTTTCGCCGGCGAGATCGTCGACCTGCGCCGTCGCCAGGATCGAGGCGGCGCGCCCCACAAAAGCGTGGACGGCGCCGGCCAGCGAGTCGGGCGCGGGAAGCTCGAAATCGGGCGCCTCCGCGAGGAGCCCCGCTTCGATGAGCGCATCGGCGAGATCGCGTTTTTCCTGGACGCGCAAGTCAAAGGCGAGCTGTTCGTCATAGGAACTCAGAAGTCCAAGCCTCGCTCTCTCGGCGATGTCGGCGCCGCTCCACCATCCCGCCAGAGTCGGCAAATCATGGGTGGAGGCGCAGGCGACGGCGAGCGCGGGATAATCTTGCGGCGCGATGAATTTGCCGCCGCGACGCTCGAACCACAGGACGCGCGTGCTGAGAATATCGGTTCTTGCGACGGTCTCGCGAAAACCCTCCGGCACCGTGCCAAGGTCCTCGCCGACGACCATGCAGCCGTGACGCTGGCTTTCCAGCGCGATATGGCCGAGCAGATCTTCTAGGGGATAGGCGAGATAGGCGCCCTCGGCGGGTTTGGCGCCATAGGGAACGACGAACAGCCGCGCCAGACCCATCGCGTGGTCGACGCGCAGCAGGCCGGCATGGCGCATGTTGGCCGCATAGAGCGACGACAGCCCGCGCCAGCCTTGGCGCGCGCTGGCGAGCGGGTCTGGAGGCGGCACGTGCCATATCTGGCCATTGGCCGAAAAAGGATCGGGCGGCGCGCCGACCGATGCGCCTTCAGCCAGTTCATCGGCGCGCGCCCAGGCCTCGGCGCCGTCCGGCGCCGCGCCGACGGCAAGATCGCGGTAAAGGCCGAACTCGAGGCCGCCCGCTTTGGCGCGCGCGGCGGCGCCGGCCAGTTGCCGGTCGGCGAGCCACTGGGCGAACAGCGCGAAGGCGACGCCCTGGCTGTGTTCGCTCGCCTTTTCGTTGAGCGCGGCCGGATCGGCGCGGCGCAATTCATCAGGCCAGTTGCGCCAGTCCCCCGGGGTTTCGTGACTGATCGCCTGGAAGATGGCGAAACGCCGCAAAGTCTCACCGCCGTCGGCGACAAAGGCGGCATATTCGGAAAACAAGGGATCATGCGGCTGGGCGAGGCGCGCGCGCTCAAAAGCCGCCCAGCGCGCTCGCAATAATTTTTCCTTGAGGCGCCAGACCGATTCATACTGAACGGAGGGAGCCTGTGAGGCCTCAGCGACCGCTTCGGCCGAAGCCGCGATCAGCCTCTCCAGCGCGCCATCGCTGGGCAGGTCGGCGCCGTCCAGGGCGTCGATATGAATGGGGTCGAGAAAGCGGCGGTCCGAGGGATGATAGGGGCTGGCGCGCTCGCGATCCCCCCCGAACAGAACATGCAGCGGATTGACGCCGAGCGCCGTGGCGCCCACCCGGCCCGCCGCCTGGCCGAGCAGCCCGAGCGTCGTGAAATCGCCGATGCCCTGGTCGCTCGTCGATCCCGCGCTTTCGCGGCGCTGCGCGTAGAGTTGGGCGCTGAAGCCGAAGCGCTGGCGGCGCGCGCTTTCGGGCAAATAGGCCGTTCGCGGCGCGATCGTCAGCTCGCAGGCCACTTCATCGGCGAACAGGCGATGGCGCCCGATCGGCAGTTCGGGCAGCGCCACGTGGCGCTCGTCGATTTCGCGCCCGTCCGACAAAATGCGCCGATGCGCCTGTTCTTCGCCCGTGCGCAGCTCGATTCTGCGTCCGTCTTCCGTTTCGATCCGCAAATCGATCTGGCGAAACGGCGCCGCCGCATTGCTGCGCAAGGGCGCGGCGAGCGCATCCTCGATTCGGCCGAGCAGCGCATGCGGGATGAGGCGCGCTTCGCGCTCCTCGACGATCCTGTGCAGGCTTTCCAGCGCCTGGGCGTGGGAGGAAGCGGGCAGGCGCAGGGCGCCGAGCAGCGCGATCTTGGTCTCTTGAGCGACGATCGTGTGGGCGCCGCCGACATCCCACCAATCCTCGGCGATCCCAGCCGTACGCGCCAGCGTGTCGATGAGTTGCGCATCGGCCTTGCGGATCGGCGGTTGGCGATGCGGCGCCGCGACCTCGGCGACGATCAACGTGGAGCGCGGCGGCGAAAGGAGACGATCGTCATGGGAAACGTCCCATTCGGCTTGATCCTCGATATCGCTGGTGTCGATCACGACGCGCCAGCTCATATGCGCGCGGGCCTCGGGAAGCTGGATTGCCGTCTCGGCATGGCCCCGATTGAATATTACGGCGACGCGGTCGGTTTCCCCTTCCATGGGGCTCGCGAACACGACGACGAGGACCCGCGCCTCGCCGTCCCGCCATTGTTCGGGGGAGGCCAATTCGACCTCGGCCTCGCGCCATTCAACGTCCGGCAGGCCGCTCGCGTCAAAGGGGGCGCCGGTCAGAAAGGCGTCGTTGGACAAAGCGGCGCGCGCGCGTCGGATTTCGGTCAGTTTTTGCGTGAATGAATAAAGCGAAAGGTCGGCCTTGGCCCAATCCAGCCAGGAAATCGCATTGTCTTGCGCATAGGCATTGTTGTTGCCACGCTGGCTGTGGCCGATTTCCGAGCCCATGGACAGCATCGGCGCGCCGCGCGAGACGAACAGCATGGCCATGAGATTGCGAATGTCGCGCGCTCGCGCCGCGTTGATCCGCGGATCGTCGCTGGCGCCTTCGGCCCCGTGGTTCCAGGAGTAATTGTCGTTGGAGCCGTCGCGATTGTCTTCGCCATTGTCCTCGTTGTGTTTGCGCTCGTAGGAAACGAGGTCGCTCAGTGTGAAGCCGTCATGGGCGGTGATGAAATTGATGCTTTTCGACGGCGCCGGGGCGCGGGCGAAAATATCGCGCGAGCCGGCGATGCGCGTGGCAATTTCGCCGCGCATGCCCGAATCGCCGCGCCAATAGCGCCGCGTCGCGTCGCGATAGCGATCGTTCCACTCGCCCCATCCGTCGGGAAAATTGCCGAGCTGGTAGCCGCCCGGTCCAATATCCCAGGGTTCGGCGATCAGCTTGGCGCCGCGCAGAACCGGGTCCTGGCCGATCGCCTCGATCAGCGGCGCATGTGGATCGAACCCCCAGTCGCGCCGCCCCAGGGCGGTCGCCAGATCGAAGCGGAAGCCGTCGACGCCGCCTTGCACCATCCAGCGTCGCAGCGCATGGATCGCCATATCGGCGACCGCCGGGCGGTCGAGGGCAAGACAATTGCCGCAGCCCATATCGTTGACATAGCGCGCGGGATCGTCGGGCAGGAGGCGATAGTAGGAGGCGTTGTCGAGCCCGCGCAGCGACAGCGTCGGGCCCAGTTCGTCGCTCTCGCCGCTATGGTTGAGAACGATGTCGAGAATGACCTCGAGCCCCGCCGCATGCAGCGCATCGGTCGCCTGGCGCACTTCCGCCCAGCCGCCCGGCGCGAGCCTGGGGTCGGGCGCCCCCAGAAAGACCGGGTTGTAACCCCAGGCGTTGGTGAGGCCCAAAGCGGGCAGATGCCGCTCGTCGACGAAAGCGTCGGCCGGCATGATCTCGATGCTGGTGACGCCAAGCCCGACGAGATGGGCGATCGACCTGGGATGGGCGAGGCCGGCGAAAGTCCCGCGCTGGCTCTCGGGAATTTGCGGATCGAGACGCGTGAAGGCGCGCAGGTTCAGTTCGTAAAGCACCGTCTGCGCCCAGGCGATGCGCTGGCGGCCAGGCTCGCTCGGCCGCAGCGCCGCGACGATCGATTTGGCCGCAAAGGCGCCGCTATCGACGCCGCGTTCGAACATCGAGGGATGCAGCCGCCAGGGACGATCGATCTCAGCGGCATGGGGATCGGCCAGCAGCTTGGACGAATCGAAGCGGCGCCCGCGCTCCGGCTCGAACGGCCCCTCGGCGCGCAGGCCGTAGCGCGCGCCTTCCGACACGCCTTCGACGGCGCCGTGGAAAATGTCGCCGGTTCGCCCGGGTAGGGCGATTCGCGCGACCTCATGGTCATGCTCGTCGAATAGGCAAAAATAGATGGCGCTCGCATGGGCCGAAAAGACCGCGATATTGACGCCCTCGGCGATGAGCGAGACGCCGAGCGGTTCAGGCGCGCCGGGGCCGCTGTTCACGCCGCGTCCGCGGCGCTGTCGGCGCTTGCCGCGACGATTTCCTGATAGAGCGAGGCGTAGCGTTTGGCGGGGCCGCGCCAGGAAACGTCGGCGCGCAGCCCATTGAGACGCAGGCGGCGCATCGTCGCCGCATCCTGGTACAGCGCGCCGGCGCGCTGCAGGGCGAAGGTCAGTTGATCGACGGCGGGGGGCGAAAATTGCAGGCCCGTCGCCACGCCCGCTGTCAAAGCCGCCTCGTTGGCGTCGATCACCGTATCGGCAAGGCCGCCGACGCGCGCCACGATTGGCGTCGCGCCATAGCGCAACGCGCATAACTGGGTCAGGCCGCACGGTTCGAAACGAGAGGGAACGAGGATGAAATCGGAGCCCGCCTGCATGAGATGAGCGATCCCTTCATCATATTCGAATACGCAGCCGACCGCGCCCGAATGCGTGCGTGCCGCCAGTGCAAACGCTTCTTCGAGCCCCCTATCTCCGGAGCCGAGCAAAGCAAGCTGTCCGTTCAGCTCCAGCAGCGCTGGCAAGGCCCCGAGTAGCAGATCGAGCCCTTTCTGGCTGGAAATTCGGGTAACGACGCCAAACAGCGGCGCATCGCTTCTGGGTTCGAGATCCATGCGTCGTTGCAGCGCGGTCTTGTTGCGCGAGCGCATGTCGATGCGAACTGCATTATAGGGTCGCGGCAAATGGGCGTCGTTTTCAGGATTCCACACCTCGACGTCGATGCCGTTGACGATGCCTTGCACCGCATGGGCGCGACGGCGCAACAATCCGTCGAGCGCCATGCCCGATTCCGGCGTCATGATTTCGCGCGCATAGGTTGGCGAAACCGTCGTGATGCGGTCGGCAAATTGCAAGCCAGCCTTCAGAAAGCCGACCCCGCCGAAATATTCGACGCCGTCGATGTTAAGCGATTCGGGCGGCAATCCGAGGGCGGCGAGCTTTTGCGGGGGAAAATGGCCCTGGAAGGCAAGATTGTGGACGGTCAGGACGGTTGCGGGCCGCCGGCCGCCGTCGTAATGCAGATAGGCTGGCGTCAGCGCCGCCTGCCAATCGTGAACGTGCACGATATCGGGCGCAAAATTCGTCGCCGCGCCGATGCCGATATCGGCGCCGACGCGCGACAGCGCGCCGAAACGCTCCGCATTGTCGAACCAATCGAGCCCGTCCGGACCCAGATAAGGGTTGCCGGGCCGCGTGAAGAGATGCGGCGCGTCGAGCACGAACAAATTGAGGCCCGCGGCCTTGGCGGCCAGCAGCGTCGCCGGCCCGCCAAACAGCGACTCATAGCGATGGGCGGGCTCGGCCTCATCGAGTTTGGCCAGCAGCCCGGGGTAGCCGGGCGCCAAAGTGGTCGCCAGAATATGCTCGTGCGCCAGCGCGCCTGGCAGCGCTCCCACGACATCGGCCAGGCCCCCCGTCTTGATGAGAGGAAAGATTTCCGACGCGACGGAGAGCAGCTTCATTTGGGTCATAGATTGAGCTTGTCCAGCATCGGTTGGGTGATGAGGCAAACGCCCTCTTCGGTTCGCCGGAATCGCTGGCTGTCCTTGACCGGGTCCTCTCCGACCACGAGACCCTCCGGAATGATAACGCCGCGGTCGACGACGACTTTGGAGAGCCGAACGTTCCGCCCTATTTCTACATAGGGCATGATAACGGCCTCATGAACGCGCGAATAGGAATTGATGCGCACCCCCGTGAACAACAACGAGCGCGACAAAGCGGCGCCCGAAACGATGCAGCCGCCCGAAACGAGCGAGGAGACGGCCGAGCCGCGGCGCCCCTCTTCATCATGGACGAATTTGGCTGGCGGCGTGATTTCGCCATAGGTCCAGATCGGCCAGTTGTTGTCGTAAAGATCGAGGTCGGGCACGATATCGGTCAGGTCGATATTGGCGGCCCAATAGGCGTCGACCGTGCCGACGTCGCGCCAGTAGACATGGGCCTCGGCGTTCGACAGCACGCAGGATCGCGAGAAATGATGGGCGATCGCTTTCCCATTTTTGACAATATGGGGAATGATGTCCTTGCCGAAGTCATGCGCCGAATTGGGGTCGGCCGCGTCGCGCTTCAGTTCCTCGACCAGAAATTTCGTGTCGAAGACATAAATGCCCATGCTGCACAAGGCGACATTGGGCTTGCCGGGCATCGGCGGCGGATTCCTGGGCTTTTCGAGGAAGGAAAGGATGCGGTCCTGCGCATCGACATGCATGACGCCAAAGCCAGTCGCCTCCTTCAGCGAGGCTTCGAGGCATCCTACCGTGACGTCGGCGCCGGCCTCGACATGCTGGACCAGCATCTTCTCGTAATCCATTTTGTAGATGTGATCGCCGGCCAGCAGGACGATGAAGAGCGGGGCGTAGCTCTCGATAATGTCGATGTTTTGATAGACCGCGTCCGCCGTTCCCAGATACCACATGGTCTCGGACACGCGCTGGCTGGCCGGCAATATGTCGAATGTCTCGTTGCGTTCCGGGCGCAGAAAGTTCCAGCCGCGCTGCAGATGCCGGATCATGCTATGGGCTTTATATTGCGTGGCGACCGCCATGCGGCGTATGCCGGAATTCAGCGCATTGGATAAAGCAAAATCGATGATGCGCGATTTGCCGCCAAAATAGACCGCGGGCTTGGCGCGTTTGTCGGTCAGCTCCATGAGGCGGCTGCCGCGCCCGCCCGCCAGCACATAGGCCATGGCGTGGCGCGACAGAGGCGCCGTCGGGAGCGTCGGATTGGGCGATTTTATGGGATCCATGGCCTCCCCCCTCTGCGGTCGCTGCCCGACCTTATTGCGGATCGAATTCGAGGAACAAAGTCGACAGAGGCGGCAGTGTCAATGCGGCGGAGGCGGGGAAGCCGTGTCCCGGCCGCGTTTCGGCGAAGAGGGCGCCGAAATTGCCCATATTCGAACCTCCATAGATCGCCGAATCGGAATTGAGAACCTCCTTCCAGCGCCCGGCGCTCGGCAGGCCGACGCGATAGCCAAGGCGCGGCACGGGCGTGAAATTGCAAACGACGGCGATCGGCCTGTCGCCGTCCGCGCCGCTGCGCAGGAAGGCGAGCACGGATTGCTCGTCGTCGTTGACGACGATCCAGCGGAAACCCTCGACTTCGCAATCGCGCGCATGGAGGGCGGGCGAATCGCGATAAAGGCGGTTGAGGTCGCGGATAAAGGCTTGCAGCCCCTGATGCGGCTTGTGATCGAGCAGCCACCAGGGCAGCGCGGCGTCGAAATTCCACTCGCTGGTCTGTCCAAACTCCTGGCCCATGAACAGCAGTTTCTTGCCCGGATGGCCCCACATGAAGCCGTAATAGGCGCGGGCGCTGGCAAATTTCTGCCATTCGTCGCCGGGTATCTTGCCGATGACCGAGCCTTTTCCGTGCACGACCTCGTCATGGGAAATCGGCAGGATGAAATTCTCGCTGAAGGCGTAAAGCAGGCCGAAGGTCAGCTTGTCGTGGCTCCAGCGCCGATAGACCGGGTCGCGCTCGATATATTCGAGCGTGTCGTGCATCCAGCCCATGTTCCATTTGAAGTGGAAGCCGAGGCCCCCGGCGCTGACGGGCGCCGAGACGCCGGCCCAGGCCGTCGATTCCTCGGCGATCATCATGGCGCCGGGGAAGCCGCCGCATACCAGTTCGTTGCTGCGTTTGATGAAGGCGATGGCGTCGCGATTGTCATTTCCGCCGTCGGCGTTGGCCGACCATTCGCCCGCCTTTCTCGAATAGTCGAGATAAAGCATGGAAGCGACGGCGTCGACGCGCAGGCCGTCGATGTGGAAACGGTCGATCCAGTAGAGCGCGCTGGTGTGCAGGAAATTGGCGACTTCCCGCCGTCCGAAATCATAGATCGCGGTGTTCCAGTCCGGGTGGAAGCCGCGCCGTGGGTCGGGGTGTTCGTAGAGCGGGGCGCCGTCGAAATGGGCGAGGCCATGCGCATCGGTGGGGAAATGCGCGGGAACCCAATCGAGGATGATTCCAAGCCCCGCGGCATGAGCGCGATCGACGAAGCGCGCAAAGCCGGCCGGATCGCCAAAACGGCGCGTTGGGGCGAAGAGGCCGATCGGCTGATAGCCCCAGGAGGCGTCGAGCGGGTGTTCGGTGACCGGCAGCAATTCGAGATGCGTGAAGCCGAGGTCGACCGTGTAGGGGATCAGCGCGTCAGCCAGTTGATCGTAGGTGAGAAAAGAGCCGTCCTCGGCGCGCCGCCACGAGCCAAGATGCACTTCGAAGATCGAGATCGGCTTGCGCCGAAATTCGCCTTGCCCGCGCCGCTCGATATAGGCGGCGTCCGTCCATTGGAAGTCGTCGGTATCGGCGACGACCGAGGCGGTGGAGGGCCGCATTTCGGCCTCGAAGCCGAAAGGATCGGCTTTCAGCGGCTGCAGGGCGCCGGCGGCCGAAATGATCTCGTATTTATAGACCGCGCCGGCGCCGAGCCCGGGAGCGAAGAACTCCCAAAGGCCGCTGTCGAAGCGCTTGCGCATCTGGCAGCGGCGGCCGTCCCATTGGTTGAAATCGCCGACCACGGAAACGCGCTGGGCGTTGGGCGCCCAAAGCGCGAACAGAACGCCGGCGACCCCTTCATGGGTGGTGATCTGCGCGCCCAGGCGTCGGTACAATTGCTTGTGCGTGCCCTCCAGCAATAAATGATCGTCGAGCGGTCCAAGCGCCGGGCCGAAAGAATAGCCGTCCTCGTAGGACCAGCTCGATTGTCCGTTGCTGGCCTCGAGCCGGTAGACCGGCCTGTCCTTGAGGCCTTTGACGAGGCCTTCGAAGAAATCTCCCTTGCGGCGCTCCAGGGTAAGAATCGGCGTCCCGTCGCGCGTGACCGCGCGAACCGCGTCGGCGAAGGGGACAAAGGCGCGGATCGCCCAGCCTCCCGGCGCCTTATGCGGACCGAGCACGGCGAACGGATCGCTTTGTCGCGCCGCCAGCACCGCGTCGACGTCCGCCTCCGCAGCTCGCCAATCCTTCGCCATTAATGTGCCTCAACCAACCGGACGGAACGGGGCGTTCCAAATCTCCTGAGCATATTCGGAGATCGTCCGATCCGACGAAAACCAGCCCATGCGCGCGGTGTTCATAACGCTCGAACGCCACCATCGTTGCTTGTTGCGCCACATTTCGTCGACTCGCATCTGCGCGGCCCAATAGGCCTCGAAGTCGGCGCACAGCATGAAGTAATCGTGGTGGGTCAGAGAATCGACCAGACCGCGATAGCGGGCGGGATCGTCGGGCGAGAACACGCCGGAGCTCAGTTCGTCGAGCACGCCGCGCAAGTGCGGGGAGGCGGCGATCGTCGCGCTCATGTCGATGCCCTTGGCCCGTTCAGTCTCCACCTCTTCGGCGGTCAGGCCAAAGATGAAGATATTGTCGTCCCCGACATGCTCCTTTATTTCGACATTGGCGCCATCGAGCGTGCCGATGGTCAGCGCGCCGTTGAGCGCCATTTTCATATTGCCGGTGCCGGAAGCTTCCATGCCGGCGGTCGAAATCTGTTCGGAAAGGTCGGCGGCTGGAATGATCGTCTCGGCCAGACTCACATTGTAATTAGGCAGGAACACGACTTTGAGCAGGCCGCGCACGGTCGGATCGGAATTGACGACCCGCGCCACGTCGATCGCCAGTTTGATGATGAGTTTGGCCTGTACGTAGCTCGCCGCAGCCTTGCCGGCGAAAATCTTGACCCGGGGCGCAAATTCCAGCATCGGGTTGGAGCGGATCGAATTGTAGCGCGCGATCGTCTCCAGAATGTTGAGCAATTGGCGCTTATATTCGTGAATGCGTTTGATCTGGACGTCGTAGAGCGCATCGGGATCAAGCCGCAGATTGAGCTTTTCGGCGACGAATCTGCCGAGCGCGACCTTATTGGCGCGGCGCGCCAGCGCGAGCTGCTGGTGGAGCGCCCCGTCATCGGCGTGCTTGGCCAGTTCGGTGAGGAATTCGGCGCTGTCGAGCGCCCTGTCGCCGATCGCGCCGACAATGATCTTCGTCAGAGCGGGATTGGCCTCCATCAGCCAGCGGCGAAAGGTGATTCCGTTCGTCTTGTTGGTGATGCGATCCGGGTAGACCTCGTTGAGATCGCGAAACACCGTCTTGCGCATCAGGTCGGTATGGAGCGCGGAAACGCCGTTGATCTTATGCGATCCGATAAAGGCCAGATTGCCCATGCGCACACGCCGGCCCGCCTGCTCCTCGATCAGCGACACCGAGGACAACAGGGCGGGATCGTTGAAGCCGGCCTTGCGCACGCTATCGAGATGCATCGCGTTGATGAGATAGATGATCTGCATGTGACGCGGCAGCAGCCGCTCCATCAGCGTCACCGGCCAACTCTCCAGGGCCTCGGGCAGCAGCGTGTGATTGGTGTAGGAGAACACCGCCTTGGCGATCGCCCAGGCCTCGTCCCAATCCAGCCCGTTAAGGTCGACCAGGATCCGCATCAGCTCGGCGATGGCGATGGAGGGATGCGTGTCGTTGAGCTGGATCGCCACTTTATCGCCCAGCGATCGGATATCGCGATGCTGCTTGACATGGCGGCGAACGAGATCGAGCAGCGAGGCCGAGGCGAAAAAGAACTCCTGGCGCAGCCGCAATTCCTGGCCGGCGGGCGTCGCGTCGCTGGGATAGAGAACCTTTGAGATCGCCTCGGCCCGCACCCGGTCGGCGAGCGCCCCGATATAATCGCCGGCGTTGAACGCGTCGAGCTTGAGCGGGTCGGGCGCGCGCGCGGTCCATAGCCGAAGCGTGTTCACGTGGCGGCCGCGCCAGCCGACGATCGGCGTGTCGTAACCGACCGCCTCCACCGTCTCGCTCGGCTTCCAGATGTGGCGCATCTTGTCGCCTGCGCCGGCCACCGCCTCGACATGGCCGCCAAAACCGATCGCATAATTGCTTTCGGGCCGCGCAAATTCCCAGGGATTGCCAAAAGCCAGCCAATCCTCGGGGATTTCCTGCTGCCAGCCTTCGCGAATGATCTGCCGGAACAGGCCGTTGTCGTAGCGGATGCCATAACCATGCGCGGCGATCGACAACGTCGCCATACTGTCCATGAAGCAGGCCGCGAGGCGTCCGAGGCCCCCATTGCCGAGCGCCGCATCCGGCTCCAGGCGACGCAGCACCGCAAGATCGACGCCGAGCATCGAGAGGGCCGCCTGCATCGGCTCTACGATGCGCAGATTGGTCATCGCATCGAACAGCATGCGGCCGATCAGAAATTCGAGCGAGAGATAATAGACGCGCTTGCGATCCGTGTCGTAAGTCTCGCGCGTCGAATTCATCCAGCGGTCGACGATGATGTCGCGCGTGGCGAAGGCGACGGCCAGAAACCAGTCGCGCTGGCTGGCGGCCACGACATCCTTGCCGATCGAATAGACCAGCTTGGCCAGAATCGCGTCTTTGAGCGCTTCGGGGGTGGGCGGCGCCGGGTCGTGGGGACTCTGGGCGGCGTCTGGGCTGAGCTGGTCCATTTTCTTGCTTTCTTTGGCGCGCCGCGAGGGGAGCAGAGTTGGTTTCTCTGACCGTGTCCAGCGCGGGCGCCGATCGCCACGGATAGGGATGAGATTGCGGATATTACCGTATCAATGCGACAGTGGAATTGACCAGCCCCAAGGCCTGGGACAAAGAGCGTTTTTTGTAACAAGTTGCCGTGTTGGCTCCGGTTTTGCCGAATAATTGAGCAGGGGCGTCCCTAGGCCATTCGCTCTTTGGCGGCGGATCCATATTTTGCGAAACTTGCGCGGGGCCATTGTCGCGCCGAGGAATCGAAGGCGAGTAAAGCATGAAAGTGGACGGCCGTTCTTACCGCACCATCTGGCCGCTCGCCGACGGCGCCGTCGAGGCGATCGACCAGACCTTGCTGCCGCATCGCTTTGCGACGCGGCGCATCGAGACCCTCGAGGCGGCGGTCCACGCCATTTCCTCGATGGTCGTGCGCGGCGCGCCGCTGATCGGCGCCGCCGCCGCCTACGGCCTGGCTCTGGCGCTGCGCGAGGACCCGAGCGAAGCCGGGCTCGAGCGCGCCTATGGCCTGCTGCTTCGATCGCGGCCGACCGCGGTCAATCTGCGCCATGCGCTCGATGACGTGCGCGCTGCCGTGTCCGGCGCGGCGACCTCGCAGCGGGCCGCCCTCGCCTGGCGGCGCGCGGGGGAGATCTGCGACGAGGACGTCGAACTTTGCCGGCGCATCGGCGCGGCCGGGTTGCCGTTGATCGAGGCGGCCCATCGCCGCCATGGCCGGCCGGTCAACATCCTCACCCATTGCAACGCCGGCTGGCTCGCCACGGTGGATTGGGGCACGGCGACCGCGCCGATCTATATGGCCCATGACCGCGGCGTGCCGGTTCATGTCTTCGTCGACGAGACGAGGCCGCGCAACCAGGGCGCCGCCCTGACCGCGTTTGAACTTGGCCAGCATGGCGTGCCCCATACGATCATCGCCGACAATGCGGGCGGCCATCTCATGCAGCACGGGCGCGTCGATCTGTGCATCGTCGGCGCCGATCGCGTCACCGCGCGGGGCGACGCCGCCAACAAGATCGGCACCTATCTCAAGGCGCTTGCCGCCCGCGCCAATGAGGTGCCTTTCTATGTCGCGCTGCCGCATACGACGATCGACTGGACGATCTCGGATGGCCTCCGCGAGATCGAGATCGAGGAGCGCGATCCGGCTGAAGTCACCCATATGGCGGGACGCCTCGAAAGCGGCGAGATCGCCCGCATCGCGATCGCCCCGCCCGGCAGCGCCGCCCTCAATCCGGCCTTCGACGTGACGCCGGCCGAATTGGTCAGCGGGCTCATAACGGACCGCGGCGTTTGCCGGGCGACGGCGGAGGGGCTCGCGGCGCTGTTTCCCGAGCAGCAATCGCTGCTGGTTTGAACGCGCCAACGCCCGTCAGGCCAGCTTCTTGATCAGCGCCTGCGCCGCGGCGGGATTGCGCACCTTGGCGCCGGAAATGAAATAGAGAAAAACGTCGCCGCGCTTGGCCCAGGCGCGCGCCTGCTTGGCGAAGCCGGCCAGTTCCTGGTCGGTGACGCCGGTCTCCATATCCTCGCGGCTTGCCATCAGCCGCGCATAGGTGAAATCGGCGGTGGGCTCGTCGATCTCCGGGAAATCCTCGTCCTTGGCGTAGACGATCGCGACGCCATGCTTGCGGGCAAGATCGTAGAAGGCTTGCGTCGCGAAAGTCGGGCTGCGCACCTCCACCACGTGGCGCAATGCGAGGCCGTCCTTTTCCCTAGGCAAGAGGGCGAGGAAGGCGCCGAAATCCGCGGGCTCGAATTTCTTTGTGGCCATGAATTGCCAGTTGATGGGCCCGAGTTTGCCGCCGAGTTCCGTCAGGCCCTGGCCGATGAACCGGTCGACCGATTCGCCGGCGCCGGCAAGAATCTTGCGGTTGGTGCAAAAGCGCGAGGCCTTGACCGCGAAAACGAAGCCGTCGGGAGTCTCATCGCGCCATTTGCGCCAGCTGTCGGGCTTGAAGGTCGAATAATAGGTGCCGTTGATCTCGATCGAGGTCAGCTTGCGCGAGGCGAATTCAAGCTCGCGCTTCTGGCTGAGGCCTTCGGGGTAGAAGGCGCCCCGCCAGGGCTCGAATGTCCAGCCGCCGACGCCGACCCGGATCGTTCCGCTCATGGCCTTTCCGCTCCCGGTCACTGCGGTTTTGCGGCGTCCGGCGCCGGTTGCGCCTGTATCTTGGCTTGCAAATCGGCCAGCGTCTTGGCGGCGGCCTCCGACTGCTGCTGGAGATCGGCCAATTGGCCTTGCGCGCTGGCGGCGGCGGCGACCGCCTTGTCGCGGTCGGCGGTCGCCGCTTCCACCTGAGCCTGCAAGGCGGTCAGTTGCGATTGCAGCGCGCCGAGCTGGTCGGCGGCGGCCTTCGCCTTGGCGTCGGCGGCCTGCAAGTCCCGCGTCTTGGCGCTGGCCTCTTCCTGTGCGCCCGAGACGGTGAGGCGCGCGTCGGTGATCTGCTTGTTGAGGTCGGTAAGCTCGTTCTGCGACGCCGCCCGCGCGGCGGTCGCCTCCGAAAGCGCGATTTTCGCATCCTCCGCCTGCTTTTGCACCTCGGCAAGGCTGCCGGAGGCTTTTTGCAGGTTCTGCAGATCGGCCGCCATGCCCTCGCGCGCATGTTCGGCGCGGTTCAGCGCCTCGTGCATGTCGCTCTGGACGGCCGAGACCTGCGAGGAGAAATAAGCCACGAGCAGCCAGCCGAGGATCGCGACGGCTGCAAGCGCCAAGGGCACCGGACGGCGAAAATCCTCGCTGATATTATAGGGCACCCGACCCTCCCCCTGACAAATCGCTCAAATAACGCCCGAACCGGCCTTGGCGCTGCATCTTGGGGCCAATATTTCGCCGCGCCAAGCTCAAAATCGTTCCTGCTGGCTTCCTCTTCTCGCCGTCGCATGACAGGAGGGCGGGCGCGCATTGAACAATTATGGGGCGCAGGTCGACGCCGCCGGGCTATAGAGGCTGGACAAAGGCGCGCCCGCATGGCGCCATTGGCGACGTCGCGGTCAAAGGAGTTTTCCGGCCTTGAAATTTTCGCTTCTCTCTCTCGCCCGTCAGGCGCTCAAGGGGCATCAGGGCTGGCCGGAGCAATGGCGCTCTCCGGAGCCCAAAAGCGCCTATGACGCGGTCATCGTGGGGGCGGGCGGACATGGGCTCGCCACCGCCTATTACATGGCCAAAGAACATGGCATGCGAAACATCGCCGTTCTCGAAAAGGGCTGGCTCGGCGGGGGCAATACCGGCCGCAACACGACGATCATCCGCTCCAATTACCTGTGGGAGCCGTCGGAGGCGATCTATGGCCACGCCCACACGCTCTGGGGCGGGCTGTCGCAGGAATTGAACTACAATGTGATGTTCTCGCCGCGCGGCGTCATGCTGATCGCCCATAGCCATCACGACGCGCAGAGTTTCAAGCGCCACATCTACGCCAACCGGCTCGCCGGCACACAGAACGAATGGCTGACCCCGCAACAGGCCAAGGAATTCTGCCCCCTGCTCAATATCGACGCTTCGATACGTTACCCGATCGTCGGCGCCGCCCTGCAGCGCAAGGGCGGCACGGCGCGCCACGACGCCGTGGCGTGGGGCTATGCGCGCGGCGCCTCCAGGCTTGGAGTCGATATTATCGAAAACTGCGAGGTCAAAGGGATCAACCGGGATCCCTCGGGCGCGGTGAGCGGGTTGGAGACGACGCGCGGACCGATCGCGACAAGAAAAATCGGCGTCGTGGCGGCCGGCAACACCAGCGTCATCATGGCGATGGCCGGGGTGAGGATGCCCCTCGAATCCTTTCCGCTGCAGGCGCTGGTGTCCGAGCCGCTCAAGCCCGTGATGCCCTGCGTCGTCATGTCCAACACGATTCACGCCTATATGTCGCAGTCGGACAAAGGCGAACTGGTGATCGGCGCGGGAATGGACGGTTATACTTCCTACAGCCAGATGGGCGGACTGCATATTGCGACGCAGACGCTGGAGGCGATCTGCGAAATGTTCCCGACCGTGTCGCGCCTGCGCATGTTGCGCAATTGGGGCGGCATTGTCGACACGACGCCCGACCGCTCGCCAATCATCTCCAAAACGCCTGTGCCGGGCCTGTTCGTCAATTGCGGTTGGGGAACCGGCGGCTTCAAGGCGACGCCGGGCTCGGGCCATGTCTTCGCCCATCAGGTCGCAACGGGCGAACCCCATCCCATCAACGCGCCCTTCACCCTCGACCGCTTCCGCACCGGCGGCCTCATCAATGAGGCGGCGGCGGCGGCGGTCGCGCATTAGAGACCGATGACATGCTGCTGATCCGCTGTCCCTATTGCGAAATGGAACGCCCGGAAGTCGAATTCCGCTATGCCGGGGAGGCCCATCTCGTGCGCCCGCTTAATCCGGCCGCCGCCAGCGACGAGGAATGGAGCGCTTTCCTCTATCTGCGCGCCAACGACAAGGGCCTGCACGCCGAACGCTGGCGCCACGCGGTCGGTTGCGGCCGCTATTTCAACTGCCTGCGCGACACAATCAGCGACAAGATAAGCGCGACCTACAAGGCAGGCGAGGCGAGGCCGCCGATCTCTTGAGCCTTTCGCGCGGTGGCGATTTCGGCCAGGCCGTGCGACCATAGCGCTGCCGCTTGGGCGCACTAAATCCAACAGGGAGAGAAACATGATCCGGGTCGTCGCGATCATCACCGCCAAACCCGGACGCCGAGAGGAAGTCCTCGCCGCCTTTCGCGCCAATGTTCCGGCCGTGCTCGCGGAAAAAGGGTGCCTTGAATACGGTCCGACGGTCGATGCGGAAGGAATTGGCGCATTCCAGGCGAAAATGGGTCCCGACACATTCGTCGTTTTGGAACGCTGGGAGAGCGCCGCCGATCTAAACGCGCATTCCTCCGCGCCGCATATGGCGGCCTATGGCAAAAAAACCAAAGACCTCATCGCGAGCCGCGCCGTTCACGTTCTATCGGCGGTCTGAGCCGGCCCGCCAGGCCGGCCGCGTCATTCGTCGTTTTGCGCGGTCAGCTCTTCGACGGGAATGGCGGCGCCCTTGGCGCCCTTGCGCAGCCATACGCCCATGTCCTCGCCGTCCGCGACGAATTCCACGCCAGCCCGCTCGAGGGCTTTCTGGAACAGGCCGACGGTCATGTCCGGCACGCCCTGGCCGGCTTCGAAGCGCGTCACCGTGCCGATCGACACGCGCGCCGATTCGGCTAATTCCCGCACGCCGATCGAGAGACCCGCCCGCGCCATTCTGCATTGTTCAGGAGTCATGGGCCACCTTACCCCATAGGAGCGCCAGAGTCGCCACTTTTCCCCTCAAGAGGGTCACTTTCCCGTCCGTCCGAGCTCGGCGAGGTGAGCCCAGGTGAAAATCCCGGTCGAATGGCCGTCGTCGAAGGTCGGACGTATCGCGTAATTGCCGACGGGCTCGATCTCGGTAATCCGCACCGGCCGATCGCCGATCTGCGCCTCCCGCTCGGCCGGCGACAGGCGCTTGGCCTCGGCGCTCGGCGTCGCCAGACGCAGATTCCGGCTGGAAAGCGCAAAGACCTCGCCCGAATCGAAGGTCACCGTCAGCAGCTGTCCCTCCTCGGTCAACCGCAATTGGGTCGGCCAGGGATCGGCCTTTTTCGGCGCCGTGGGCTCGCTCATGCGCCTCACCCGATCAATATTTTGGGTGCAACGCGCTGCGCGGGGGCGTCGAGCTGGCCGATCACATTGCGCGCGATCGCGCGAAAGATCTTGGCGTGCGGGCCATCGGGGAAAGCGGCGGCGACGGGGCGGCCGGCATCCGAAGTCTCGCGAATCTCCATGTCGAGCGGCACTTCGCCCAAGAAGGCGACGCCGCGCTTTTCAGCCTCGTGGCGCGCGCCGCCATGGGCGAAAATATCGCTGCGCCCCTGGCAATGCGGACAGATGAAATAGCTCATGTTCTCGATGATGCCGAGGACTGGAATCTTGACCTTGTCGAACATCGCAATGCCGCGCCTGGCGTCGATCAGCGCCAGATCCTGCGGAGTCGAGACGATAATGGCGCCGGCGAGCGGCGCGCTCTGCGCCAGGGTTAGCTGCACGTCGCCGGTGCCGGGCGGCATGTCGACGACGAGGCAGTCCAATTCGCCCCAGGCGACCTCGCGCAGCAATTGCGTGACCGCCGACATCACCATCGGGCCGCGCCAGACGACGGGGGCCTCCTCCTCGATCATCAGGCCGATCGAAATGACCTTGACGCCATGGGCGAGGAGGGGAACCAGGAAGCTCTGCTCGACTTTCGGCTTTTCGGTCAGGCCGAACAGGCGCGGCGCCGAGGGGCCGAACACGTCGGCGTCGAGCAGGCCGACGCGCCAGCCCTCCTGCGCCATGGCGATGGCGAGATTGGCGGCCACCGTCGATTTGCCGACCCCTCCCTTGCCCGAGGCGACGGCGATAAGATGCCGCACGCCGGCGACGCTTTCGGGAACGCGCGGTCGCGCCGCAGGGTTGGCGGCGGGCGCGTGGGAATGGCTGCGGGCGGCCGGCGCGCCGGGCGCGCGCTCGGAAGTCAGCGTGACGATCGCCGCCGCAACCCCCTCGACCGCGCGCAGCGCCTCTTCGGCCGCCTTGCGCATCGGCTCGGCCTTGGCGGCCGCGGTGGGATCGACGAGGATCGACAGATAGACCTTGCCTTCCCGTTGCGTCAGTCCGGCGATCGCCCCCGATCGGGTCAGCGGCGTCCTGCCGTCGGGCCCGTTGACCGCGCCAAGCGCTTCGGCGATCGCATTCTCGTCAATCAAAACCCGTCTCCATGGATAAATCGCCCAAAGCTTGTCTATATCGGAAGCTTTGGTTCGGTCGGCATTTGATATAGGCGTCTTGCGCGGGCGATTGAAGAAGATTTACTCGGGCTGCACTTGAAGGGAACGCGTCCGCCTTGACCGATGGGGATGACGATATGCCCGATGAATTGGGCGCCCGGTCCGACTTGGCCTCCGATGGCGCGCCGCGCCGCGGCCCCAGCGAACGGGCCCTCGACGCGATCCGCCCGCTCGCCAATCTGCCGGTCTTCTTCAAACTGACCGGGCGGCGGGCCGTGCTGGCGGGCGGCTCGGAGGCGGCGGCCTGGAAGGCCGAATTGCTCGCCGCCAGCGGGGCCGATGTCGCGGTATTCTCGCCCTCGCCGTCGCAAAAGATGCTGGAGACGGCCGGCCGCTACCCGCAGATCGCCATTTTTCTGCGCGACTGGACGCCCGACGATCTCAACGGCGCGGCTTTGGCGGTCGCCGACGCCCAGGGCCTCGAAGAGGCCGAAGCCTTCGCCGCCGCGGCGCGCGAAGTCGGCGCGCCGGTCAATGTGATCGACCGGCCGGAATTCTGCGACTTTTCCTTCGGGACCATCGTCAATCGCTCGCCTCTCGTCATCGGCATTTCGACGGATGGCGCAGCGCCGGTGTTCGGTCAGGCGCTGCGGGCGCGGATCGAGGCGCTGATCCCGGCCAATTTCGCCGCCTGGGCGCAGGCGGCCAAGAGCTGGCGGCCGCAATTTTCGCAACGGGCGTCGGGGTTTAGACAAAGACGCAACTTCTGGGAGCGCTTTGCGACGCTGGCCCTGGCGAGCGCCGGGCGCCAACCTGCTCCCGACGATCTCGACGGCATTTTGGCGGCTTGCGCGCTGGAATCGGACGCGCAAACGAAGGGCCAGGTGATCCTGGTCGGCGGCGGCCCGGGCGATGCCGAATTGCTGACGCTGAAGGCGGTGCGCGCCCTGCAGTCGGCCGACGTCATCCTGTTCGACGATCTCGTCTCTCCCGCCGTGCTGGAGCTGGCGCGGCGCGAGGCACAGCGCATCAATGTCGGCAAGCGCGGCCATGGCCCGTCGGTCGGTCAGGCCGACATTTCGGCCTTGCTGGTCACTTTGGGCCTCGCCGACAAGAAGGTCGTGCGGCTGAAGGGCGGCGATCCCGCCGTTTTCGGTCGCACCAATGAGGAAATCGCCGCGGCGCGGGCTGCCGGCATCGAATGCACGATCATTCCGGGCGTCACCGCGGCTTTGGCTGCCGCCGCCTCGCTGGGCGTGTCTTTGAGCGAGCGCGACCGCGCCCGCCGCATCCAGTTCATCACCGCCCATGCAGCGGACGGCTCCCTGCCGGTTCGCCTCGATTGGCCCGCGCTCGTCGATCCCGGCGCGACGACGGCGGTCTATATGGGCGTCAAAACCCTGCCCGCTCTGGTGCAACGGCTGCTCGACGAGGGTCTCGACCCCGGCACGCCTGCCGTGATGGTCGAGAACGCGAGCCTGCCGGAGGAGCGGCGCTTCGTCGCCGCGATCGCCGCCATGCCGGCTTTGGTCGCCGCCGCCGCGCCGGAAGGGCCCTGCATGCTGCTTTATGGACAGACCCTGGACCGCGCGGGAAACGCGACGCCGAGCGCCGCGCCGTGAGAATCTTCTGCTTTGGCCTTGGCTATTCGGCGCTGCATTTTCTCGGGGCGGAAGAAAGCCTCGAGGCGAGCGGCACGGTGCGCGAGGCGGACAAGGCGCGGGCGCTCAAAAGCGAGGGCGTCGAGGCCTTCGTGTTCGACGGCGAGCGCGCCGAAGCGGCGATCGCCCCGCGCCTGGCGCAGGCCGAGGCGCTGCTGATATCGATCGCGCCCGGCGCGCAAGATCCCGTGCTGGCGCGTTTCGCCGAGGCGATCGGCGCGAACCGGGGCCTGCGCGCGATCGTCTATCTCTCGACCATCGGCGTCTATGGCGATCATCGCGGGGCGTGGGTCGACGAGGCGAGCAAGACGTCGCCCCGCTCGGCGCGCGGCCGCGCCCGGCTGGTCGCCGAGGCGCAATGGCTTGCGCTGGGCGCCTCGATGGACGTCCCCGTCCACATCCTGCGTCTTGCCGGCATATATGGGCCGGGTCGCAATCTGCTGATCAAGCTGCGCGAGGGCGAGGCGCGGCGCATCGTCAAGCCCAGACAGATATTCAACCGCGCCCATGTCAGGGATATCGCGCAGGCGATCTCGCTGGTAATGGCGGAATCGGCGCCGGGCGGCATCTGGAACGTCGCCGATGAAGAGCCGGCGCCGCCGCAGGACGTCATCGCCTTCGCCGCCGGGTTGCTCGGAATGCCGCCGCCGCCCGAAGAGGATTTCGCGACGGCGGAAATGACGCCGATGGCGCGCAGCTTCTACGCCGACAACAAGCGCGTCTCGATCCAAAAGCTGAAACGAGAGCTGGGATTCTCGCCGAAGTATCCGACCTATCGCGAGGGCCTGCAGGCGCTGGCGGCGGCGGGGGAGGGGCGCGATTAGACTGGGAGCGCGGGCGCCCCCGCCCGCTCTTACCCCGTTAAGTGCGCCGCGGCGTCGAAAGAGGCGACCGGAAGGATCGCGGTCCCGGCGCTTCAGATCTGTTCCACGCCCTGCACTTCGGGCAGGAAATGTTTGAACAGGTTTTCGATGCCGTGCTTGAGCGTCGCGGTAGAGGAGGGGCAGCCGGAACAGGCGCCTTTCATCGTGAGATAGACGATTCCGTCGCGAAAGCCCTTGAAGGTGATGTCGCCGCCATCGCCGGCGACCGCCGGGCGCACCCGCGTTTCGATCAAATCCTTGATCGTCTCGACGATCTCGGCGTCGGCGGGCGCGAAGAATTCGCCCGAAGCATCGCTTTGCCCGGGCGCGGCGCCTTCGAGGAGCGGCGCGCCCGAGAGGTAGAATTCGGTGACGACGCCGAGGATCGCCGGACGCAAATGCTGCCACTCGCCGCCATCCTTGGTGACCGAGATGAAATCGGGCGCAAAAAACACGCCGCTGACCCCCGGCAATTGCATCAGCGCCTTGGCGAGCGGCGAGTTTTCGGCCTGCTCCAGATCGAGCGCCTCATAGGTTCCTTCCTCCATGACCGGGCGGCCGGGCAGGAACTTCAGCGTGGCGGGATTGGGGGTCGCTTCAGTTTGGATGAACAAGGGCCAGCTCCGTGGCGGAAAGCAAAATCTCAGCCTGTAAATATGAATGGCGTCAGGCTTTTGCAAGTTTAGGGCCGGGCGGCGAGTTTAGGGCCCGGCGGGCGGCGTTGCCGCTCTGTCATCTTATTTTGTCGCGCGGCGCATCGCAAATCGGGTTTCCCCTTTGCCCGACTTCCCTCTAGGCTGACCCTGCAATAGAAGACTGACATGGCGGATGGGATGAGATTGCAACAAGCGGCTGACGGCCTCCTCTTGAGCTTGACCCTGGCCGGGGCGCCCTGATGAGCGGCGCCTATCGCTTGCCGGCGGGCGGGCGCGTCAATCGCGCCAAGCCCGTAAGCTTCACTTTCGACGGCAAAAGCTTCACCGGGCTGGAGGGCGACACGCTGGCCTCGGCCTTGCTGGCCAACGGCGTCCATCTGATGGGGCGCTCGTTCAAATATCACCGGCCGCGCGGCGTTCTCGCCCTGGGCTCCGAGGAGCCCAACGCTTTGGTCGGCGTGGGGTCGAAGGAGAGCCGCTTCACGCCCAATCTGCGCGCGACGCAGGTCGAGCTCTACGAGGGCCTCGCCGCCGTAAGCCAGAACAACTGGCCCTCGCTTCGCAACGACCTGCAGGCGATCAACGGCCTGTTCTCGTCGTTCATTCCGGCAGGCTTTTATTACAAGACTTTCATGCATCCCAAGGGCGCATGGCAGAACCTGTACGAGCCGCTGATCCGCCGCGCCGCGGGCCTTGGCCGCGCGCCGACCGAGCGCGACGCCGATCATTACGCCAATCTCTACGCCCATTGCGACGTCGCGATCGTCGGCGCCGGTCCGGCGGGCCTCGCCGCCGCGCTGGCCGCCTCGCGCGCCGGCGCCAGGGTCATGCTGTTCGACGAACAGGCCGAACTCGGCGGTTCGCTGCTGGCCGAGAAATCGGCGCGCATCGAAGGCCGGCCGGCCGTCGACTGGCTTGCCGCCACGCTCGCCGAGCTTGCCGCCGCGCCCAATGTGACGCTCGCGCCGCGCACCCAGATATTCGGCTATTACGCGCAGAACTTCCTCGCCGGGCTGGAGCGGGTCGGCGATCATCTCGGCGCGCCCGATCCCAAACTGCCGCGCGAGCGACTTTGGCAGGTTCGCGCCAAACAGGTTGTGCTGGCGGCCGGCGCGCATGAGCGCCCGCTGGCATTCCCCGACAATGACCGGCCCGGCATCATGCTCGCCGAGGCGGCGCGCGGCTATCTCGCGCGCTACGGCGTCAAGCCGGGCGCCCGAGCGGTGGTGGCGACGGCGCATGATTCGGCCTATCGCGCGGCGATGGAACTGGCGGAAGCCGGCGTCGTCGTCGCCGCCATCGCGGACCTGCGCGAAAAAGCGGACGGCGAATGGCCGCAAATGGCGCGCAAAGCGGGCCTGCGGGTGGAGACCGGCGCGACGATCGTCGGCGCGCGCGGGCGTTTGCGCGTCTCCCATGCGCTGATCGCCAAGCGCTGGTCGGACGGATCGCCGGGACCCGGCGAAGCGATCCCCTGCGATCTTATCGCGATGAGCGGCGGCTGGACGCCGAGCGTCCATCTGTTCTCGCAATCGCGCGGCAAGCTCGCCTATGACGAGGCGCGACAGGCCTTCCTTCCCGATGTCTCGGCTCAGGCCCAGCGCTCGGCGGGCGCCTGCCGTGGTCTGTTCGCGCTGTCGGAGGCGCTTGCCGACGGCGCCGCCGCGGGCGCCGCGGCTGCCGGAGCGCCGACGCCGGGGCCGCTCAGCGTCGAGGGGGCGCCGGCCGCGCAGGGCGGCTTTCTCGGATTGGCGCCGACGCGCGGCGACCCCTCGCGCGCCAAAGCCTTCGTCGATTTTCAGAACGACGTGACGGCGCGCGACGTGCGGCTGGCGACGCGCGAAGGCATGCGCTCGATCGAGCATATCAAGCGCTATACGACAACCGGCATGGCGACCGACCAGGGCAAGACCTCGAACATGAACGCGCTTGCCATCGCCGCCGAGGCGCTCGGCAAGACGATCCCGCAAGTCGGGCTCACCACCTTTCGCCTGCCCTATACGCCGGTGACTTTCGCGGCGATCGCCGGCATGTCGCAGCGCGAATTGTTCGATCCGGTGCGGCAAACGCCGACCCATTCCTGGGCGCAGGAGAACGGCGCGACATTCGAGGACGCCGGCCTCTGGAAGCGCGCGTCCTATTTCAAGCGCCCGGGCGAAGACGTCAAAAGCGCGGTCGCGCGCGAATGCATAGGCACGCGCGAGCGCGCCGGGATGATGGACGCCTCCACTCTCGGCAAGATCGAGGTGATGGGGCCGGACGCCGCCGAATTCCTCAACCGGATGTATATCAACTCCTTCGCCAAGCTGGGGGTCGGGCGCTGCCGCTACGGCCTCATGCTTACCGAAGCGGGCTTCGTGATGGACGACGGCGTCGTGGCTCGCCTCGCGCCGGATCGCTTTCATGTCACGACGACGAGCGTCGGCGCCGCGCATGTCCTGGCGCGGATGGAGGATTACGTCCAGACGGAATGGCCCGATTTGAAGGTCTGGCTCACTTCCGTCACCGAACAATGGGCGACCATCGCGATCAACGGCCCCCGCGCGCGCCAGATGCTGGAGCCGCTTGTCGAGGGCATCGACATTTCCGCCGCGGCGCTGCCCCATATGAGCATGCGCGAGGGCCGCATTTGTGGAATCCCGACGCGTCTGGCGCGGGTCAGCTTCACCGGCGAAATGGGCTTTGAGGTCAACGTGCCCGCCGATTACGGCCGCGCCGTGTGGGAGGCGATCTCCGCCGAGGGCCGTAAGTTCGACAGCGTCGTTTACGGCCTCGACGTCCTGCTCATCCTGCGCGCAGAAAAAGGCTTCATCGTCGTCGGCCAGGAGACCGACGGCACGGTGACCCCCGACGATCTCGGCATGGCCAAGATGATCGCCCAGAGCAAGCCCGATTTCGTTGGCAAGCGTTCGCTCGCCCTGGCCGATCTGGCCCGCGAGGGGCGCAAGCAACTGGTCGGCCTGCTTCCCGAAGATCCGCAATTCGTGCTGGACGAAGGCGCGCAGGTCGTCGATGCGGCGACGCCGGCGATCGGCTCGCCGGCGCTCGGCCATGTCACCTCTTCCTATCTAAGCCCGACGCTCGGGCGCAGCTTCGCGATGGCGCTGGTCGCGGCGGGCCGCAGCCGGATCGGCGCAACGACTTATGTCACCACGATGGAGGGAACCGCGCCGGCGCGCATCGTCGAGCCCATCTTCTACGACCGGGAAGGCAAGCGTCTCGATGGCTGAAACTGTCCGCCGGCCTATTCTTGAAGGTCTCGCCATGCCGCGCAACAGCGGCGCCGAGACGGCGGCTTGCGCGCCCGCGACGCGTTTCATCCTGCGCGGCGGACGGGAAGTCGCCGCATCCGCCGGCGCCGCGTTCGGCGCGATGCCGCCGCTGGAGCCGCTACGCAGCGCGACGGCCGGCCCGCGTTCGGCTTTGTGGCTCGGCCCGGACGAATGGCTGCTGATCGCCGAGGATCCCGCGCCCGAGCTATGGGCGGCCCTGGAGACCGCGCTGGCCTCGCTCCCTCATGGACTGGTCGACGTCTCACATCGCCAGAGCGCGCTGGAGGTCAGCGGCAGCGGCGCGGCGCGGCTGCTCAACGCCGGCGTGCCGCTCGATCTCGACATCGCCGCCTTTCCGGTCGGTATGGTCGCCCGCACCCTGCTGACCAAGGCGGAGATCGTTTTATGGCGGCGCGCGCCCGACCGGTTCCGCGTCGAATTTTCGCGCTCCTTCGGGCCTTATGTCGTGGCCATTCTGACCCGCGCGGCGGGCGATCAGGAATTGTGCTGACGCTTTCGAGGAGCCGACATGATCAGCGTCTTCGAATTGTTCAAGATCGGCATCGGCCCCTCTTCCTCCCATACGGTCGGGCCGATGAAGGCGGCGGCGGCTTTCGCGCTCGGCGTCGCCGAGCGCGGCCTCGGCGCCCGCGTCGCCTCAGTGACCGTGACGCTCTATGGCTCGCTCGCCTTCACCGGCAAGGGCCATGCCGTCGACAAGGCGGTGATGCTCGGGTTGTCGGGCGAGGCGCCCGCCACCATCGATCCCGACAATGTCGAGGCGATCGTCGCGCGGGTGACAACGCGCAAGATTCTCGCGCTGGCCGGCGCCCATGAAATCGCCTTCGATCCGGAAGCCGACATAATATTCGACTTCGTCACGCCGCCGAAGCGCCATCCCAACACATTGCGCTTTTGCGCCCGCGACGGAGAGGGCGCCGTCCTGCTCGACGAGGCCTGGTGTTCGGTCGGCGGCGGCTTCATCATTCGCGAGGACGAGGCGGAGGGGGCAGGGGACGCCAAAGTGGCCTATCCCCATCCGTTCCGCTCGTCGGCCGACCTGCTGGCGCGCGGGCGCGAGAGCGGCCTGTCGATCGCGCTGCTGATGCGCGAGAATGAGGCGGCGCTCCGTCCGCCCGCCGAGGTCGCCGCGCATATCGATCTCGTCATCGCCGCCATGCTTGCCTGCGTCGAGCGGGGCCTGTCGGTCGACGGGCAATTGCCCGGCGGGCTCAAGGTCAAGCGCCGGGCCAAGGCGATCTATGAGCGCCTGCGCGCCAATGCGATGCAGAACGCGCGCGCCGCCCATGAGATCATGGATTTCGTCAGCGTCTACGCGATGGCGGTCAACGAGGAAAACGCGGCGGGCGGCCGCGTCGTGACGGCGCCGACCAATGGCGCGGCGGGCGTCATCCCCTCGGTGCTGCGCTATTATCGCGACCATTGCCTGGAAGCCACGCGCGAGGGCATGAATATTTTCATCCTGACCGCCACGGCGGTCGGCGCGCTGTTCAAGATGAACGCCTCGATCTCCGGCGCCGAGGTCGGCTGCCAGGGCGAGGTGGGGGTCGCCTGTTCGATGGCGGCGGCCGGCCTCTGCGCGGCCTTGGGCGGGACCAACGAGCAGATCGAGAACGCCGCCGAGATCGGCATGGAGCATCATCTCGGCATGACGTGCGACCCCGTCGGCGGCCTCGTGCAGATCCCCTGCATCGAGCGCAACGCTTTTGGCGCCGTCAAGGCGATCACCGCCGCCTCGCTCGCCTTGCACGGCGACGGCAGCCACAAGGTCTCGCTCGATCAGGTCATCGCCACGATGCGCCAGACCGGCGCCGACATGCAGTCGAAATACAAGGAGACTTCGCTTGGCGGACTGGCGGTGAATTTCATCGAGTGCTGAACGGAGGCCGATGGAAAGCATCGGCCGCCGCTGCGCCGCGCGCTTACGCCGCTTGCCTGAGCGGTATCCATATTTCGACGCCGCCAAGGCCGGTCTGCGGATCGAATGTTTCGAGATGGATCTCGAGGCTGGGGCCGTCGGCGGCGGCGCGATCGTGTTCGGGAAGCCAATGGTTCCAGATCGCCGAATAAGTCGCGCCGATTTTGGCGACATGTTCGCTATGGAGAAACACGGCGTAGCGCTGCGCGGGCGCGCGCAATTGGATCAATCCGCGCGGGGCCGTCGAGAACCTCGAGACTTCGGCGGCGCAGACATAGTCGAAATTGCCGTCGTCATCCATGTCAGCGGTGACGCCGACCGGGATCGGGCGCGCCTTGTCCGGAATTTCGCCGTAATGGACCATGAATTCTTGCCATTGCGCGGGAATGCCCTGCGGAGTTCCGAAGGCGTGTTTGCGCGAAAGCCCGACGAACAGCATCGGCGCGCCGGACACAAATCGGGGAGGCGCAAGTTCGACGCGGCTCTCTTCTGGAATTCTCATAGCTTCGATCATGGGTAGATCCTCCGTGCTGGCTTTGCGCCGGACCCCCTCGGGAGTGGCGCCGAACTGCGCGCGGAACGCGCGCGAAAAAGCTTCATGCGAACCATAGCCCGCATCGAGGGCAAGGTTGAGAATGTCGGGCGCGCCGTTCGCCAGGGTCCGCGCCGCCGCACTCAGGCGGCGCCCGCGTATATATTGCATCACCGAGAGTCCGGCGGCTCGCCCGAACGCATGGGCCAGATGATAGCGCGAGACGCCGCAGGCCTCGGCGATCTCGGTGAGCGTGAGGGGGCGGTCAAGATTGCGCTCGATCACCCAGAGGGCTTTGTCGGTCAGCGTCACGAAGGGGGCCTAGGCGTTTCTGATCTCAGTCGGAATCTAAGCGAGTTTCTCGCCCGGCGCTTGATTGGAATTGCGCCATGGTGGACCAAAATCGTCCCTTGATCCAAGATAGCGGCGCCGCCCGAATCTTACTTGGGCAGGCAAGCCAATCCCTTCGTCGAGCCATATCGGGAAAGCGCCGCCCTCATGCGTGTTTGGATCAAGGACCCGCTCGCCATCCTCGCGCCAGGCGCGGAGCGCGGAATGGTGATCGAAGGAACGCGCATCGTCGAACTCGTGCCCAGGGGAGCGACGCCGGCGGCGCCGGTCGGGGCGACCTTTAACGCGACGCGCCATGTCGTGCTGCCCGGCCTCATCAACACGCATCATCATTTCTACCAGACGCTGACCCGCGCTCACCCGGACGCCATCAACCGCGAGCTGTTTTCCTGGCTCGGCGCGCTCTATCCGATCTGGGCGCGCCTGAAGCCGGGTCATTTGCGCATCGCCGCGCGGCTCGCTTTGACGGAACTGATGCTGTCGGGCTGCACGACGGCCGCCGATCACCATTATCTGTTTCCGGCGGGCCTCGAGAATGCGATCGACATCGAGGTCGAGGAAGCGCGCAAGCTCGGCCTGCGCATGACGGTGACGCGCGGCTCGATGAACCTGTCGCAAAAGGACGGCGGCCTGCCGCCTGACGAAGTGGTCCAGGACGAAGAGACGATTCTCCGCGACAGCGAACGCGTGCTGAACCTGTTTCATGATCCCAAACCCGGCGCGCAGATCCGCATCGCCCTCGCGCCATGCTCGCCGTTTTCGGTGACCGAGCGCCTGATGAGCGAGACGGCCAAGCTCGCCGAGCGCCATGATTGCCAGCTGCACACGCATCTGTGCGAAACGGAGGACGAGGTGCGCTTCTGCCTTGACGTCTATGGCGTGCGCCCCGTCGATCTCCTGGAGGCGACCGGCTGGCTGAGCCCGCGAACCTGGCTCGCCCATGGCGTGCATTTCAACCCGGAAGAGATCGGCAGGCTGGGGCGCGCCGGCGTCGGCGTCTGTCATTGCGCGGCCTCCAATATGGTGCTGGCCTCCGGCATCTGCCCGACCAAGGACCTCGAGGACGCTGGCGCGCCCGTCGGGATCGGCGTCGACGGTTCGGCCTCCAACGATTCCTCGAATATTATGGAGGCGCTTCGCCATGCGTTGATGATCGGCCGCCTGCGCTACGGCGCCTCGGCGGTGACGCATCTGGACGTGTTGCGCTGGGCGACGGAGGGCTCGGCGCGCTGCCTTGGCCGTGACGATATCGGCCGCATCGCCGTCGGGCTGGAGGCGGATCTGGCGTTGTTCACGCTGGAGGAGCCGCGCTTCAGCGGCGCCCATGATCCGCTCGCCGCGCTCGTCCTATGCGGCGCGCACCGGGCCGACCGCGTGATGGTCGCCGGCCAATGGCGGGTGATCGACGGCGCGCCGGTCGGCGTCGATCTCCAGGCGCTGGTCGCCGAACACAAGGCGGCGGCGCGCGCCTTCGCGTGAGGGCTCAGTCGAGCAGCGGCTCGATGTCCTTGGCCAAATCGGCCGGCTTGTCGGTCGGCGCATAGCGCCGGACCGCCTTGCCCTGCCTGTCGACGAGGAATTTGGTGAAATTCCATTTGATCGCCTGCGTCCCGAGCAGGCCGCGGGCCTCGCTCTTCAGCGCGCGATAGAGGGGATGCGCGCCCTCGCCATTGACCTGCGTCTTGGCGAACAGCGGGAAAGTGACGTCATATTGCAGGTCGCAGAAATTCTTGATCTCGGCCGCGTCCCCCGGCTCCTGATGGCCGAACTGATCGCAGGGAAAGCCGAGCACGACGAGACCGCGCTCGCGATATTGCCGATAGAGCGCCTCGAGCCCGGCATATTGCGGCGTGAAGCCGCATCGGCTCGCGACATTGACGACCAGCATCACCTTGCCCGCAAAAGCGCCGACTTTCTCGGCCTGGCCGTCGATGGTCTGCAGATCGATTTCGTAGAGAGAGGTCATGGCGGGCGGGCTCCGGCGGATTGGCGGCGATCGTCTCAGTTTCCGTCGAATGGCGCAAAGAGGCCAATCGCCGTGACGGCCGATAGCGTTTGACTTGGCCCCCGCGCCGCCCAATGATGAATCGCAGCGGCGGCGCCCTCAAAGAAAGGCGCAATCGGGACGAGGAAACGCGACCATGCTGCTCAATTTCTTCAAACACGGCAGCAACGCCCTGCTGGCCCTCGGCGTCCTGGCGATCCCGATCTGGTCGCTGTTCGGCGGACCGCCGCTGTCGCTGTTGTGGATCCTCGTCGGCGCGCTGCTGTTCTACTTGAGCGAATATTCCTGGCACCGCTTCGCGTTTCATGCCCCGCCGGCGCCCTGGGGCTGGATGCGGCGCCTGCAGCACCGCCTGCATTACGATCATCACGCCGAGCCGAACCGGCTCGATCTGTTGTTCCTGCCGTTCTGGTTCCTTGGCCCCAATCTCGCCATCACCGCGGGGCTCGTCTATCTCGTGCTCGGCGCCTCGGCCGTCGCGCCCGTCATGCTCGGCGTCATACTGGCGATATTTCACTACGAATGGGTGCACTACGTCGCCCATATCCCCTATCAGCCGCGCACGCGCTTTGGCCGCTGGATGAAGCAATATCATCTGCGCCATCACTTCATCAGCGAAAAGCTGTGGTTCGGGGTCAGCAATCCCTCGCTCGACGTCGTCTACCGGACTTATCGCGAGCCGAAGACCGTGGAAAAAAGCGCGACGGTGCGCAAGCTCTATTCCTAGAGCGCCGCCTCACTCCAGCCCGACCGCCTGGCTCTCCTCCAGCATCATCCGCGCCCGGGCGCGCAGCTTCTCGGTCTCGCTCTTGAGCTGGCCGCAGGCGGCCAAAATGTCGCGCCCGCGCGGCGTGCGCACCGGGCTCGCATAGCCCGCATTGAACACGATGTCGGAAAAGCGCTCGATCGTCTCCCAGTCCGAACATTCGTAGCCCGCGCCCGGCCAGGGATTGAACGGGATGAGATTGATCTTGGCCGGCAGGCCCTTGAGCAGGCGCACCAGGGCGCGCGCCTCGGCGGCCGTGTCGTTGACGCCTTTCAGCATCACATATTCGAAAGTGATGCGCCGCGCGTTCGAGGCGCCGGGATAGGCGCGGCAGGCGGAGAGCAAATCCTTGATCGGATATTTCTTGTTGAGCGGCACCAGTTTGTCGCGCAATTCGTCGTTCGTCGCATGCAGCGAAATGGCGAGCATCGTGCCGCATTCTCGCCCCAGCGCGTCGAGCTGCGGCGCGACGCCGGAGGTCGAGACGGTGATGCGGCGCCTGGACAGCGACAGTCCCTCGCCGTCGGTCATGACGCCGATCGCCTCGCGCACATTGTCGAAATTATACAGCGGCTCGCCCATGCCCATGAAGACGATGTTGGAAACCGCCCGCACCCCTTCGCCCGAAGGCACGATGCCGTCGGTGGGCGCGATGCCGCCAGGAAAATCGCCGAGCCGATCGCGCGCCACCATCACCTGCGCGACGATCTCGGCGGCGGTCAGGTTGCGCACCAGCTTCTGCGTGCCGGTATGGCAGAACGTGCAGGTCAGCGTGCAGCCGACCTGCGAGGAGACGCAAAGCGTGCCGCGCTCGGCCTCGGGGATATAGACGCATTCGATCTCGGCGCCTTTGTCATGGCGCCCGACGGGGTCCATCTTGATCAGCCATTTGCGGGTGCCGTCGGCGGAGACCTGTTCGGTGACGACCTGCGGGCGCGCGAGCGTGAACCGCTCCGCCAGCCTTGCGCGCATCGGCTTGGCGACATTGAGCATTTCGCCAAATTCGCGGGCGCCGCGAAAATAGATCCAGTGCCACAGCTGCGCCGCCCGCATTTTGATTTCGCGTTCGGGCAGGCCGAGCGAGCGCAAAGCCTCGCCAAGTTCGGCGCGGGTCGCGCCGGCTAGGGAGGGTTTGATGGGGTTCGGCGCCAACTGGGCGGCCAGGGGCGGGGCGGCGTTCATGGCGCGTTCTAGCACGAGGATAGCGGCGGGAAAAAGGGCGCGAATCGGCACCCCTTCTCTCGCGCGGCGCGAGAAGGGAGTTCTGGATGAGGCGAAGTCGCTGAGAGTGGGGGCGAGTCCGTCAAACGAAGAGAACAGAGGGCTGTGATGGCATTTGCTCGAATCTTAGCCGTCGATTATCGTTCTTGCATGCTAAAACTCTCCGTCCAAGCTATTCAAGATTTGGCTCGGCGCATAATTGCCAACAAGCCGGAAGGCATTAATTACACCGTGCTTGTGAAAGAGATTTGCCAGCAATCGCCCGAGACCCCCCAAAACACGGTCCGAGGAGCGGTGTACAAATTACAGCAACTATTCCCTAAGGAGATCAGCAAACCGGACCGTGGGTTCTTCAAGCCTGCCGGAAAGGATGCTGTTGATGTCGAGGCTGTCGAAGCCGGAAGCACGGTTACGGTGCAGGTCACTCCCTCAGGCATCAAGATCCAAGAGACCGATTTTTATGAGCCGTTTGCTGAATGGCTGAAGGACTTGGACGAGGTTACTGTGGCGGTCTCTCTGGGTGGCGCCGGCCTCAGGTCGAAGTGGGGCACGCCGGACGTTGTTGGCACTTATAAGCCCCTCGCTGGCCACCTTATCAAATTTCCAATCGAGATTGTCGCAGCGGAGATCAAGATCGACCCGCAGGCATCAATTGTCGCATTCGGGCAAGCGGTTGCCTACAGATTATTTTCCACCAAGACCTACATCGTGATGCCGAGAACTCTGTCCGAGGAAGACTTAGGCAGATTGGAGTCCTTGTGTATGCTCTTTGGCGCAGGGCTGGTTCTCTTCGATCTAAACAAGGATGCACCAGAGTTTACAATTCGCATGCGCGCGCAGCGGTTCTCTCCAGACATGTTTTATGTCAACGAATTTGCAGAGCAGCTAAAACGTCACAATGCCAAACGCTTCCAAGAGTTATTCGGCTGAGTATTTTCGTTGGACGCCTTCACTGTTGCGGCGAGGTCTACAAGTCGCCTCGCGCCGCTCGACTATCATGCTTGGCGCGCCATCCGTCTTCCGCAAGAAGAGAGCCGTCGCTCCCCCTCACATCGGCCCGGCCGCCGCGCCCCCGGCCGGCTTGCTCGCATCGAGCCGCATCTTGAGATAATCGGCCGCCGAAATCGGCTCGTAGCGCGGGTTCTCCCCGGCGGGCACGCAGCTCGCGATGGCTGCGACAAGCGCATCCGGGTTGGCGTCGAAGAAGAACGCGATCGAATAGCGCTCCTTGCCGCTGCGATTGATCACCCGGTGCGGCGTCGAAACATAGATGTCGTTGGTCCAGCGCATCAGGCAGTCCCCGATATTGACGACGAAGGCGCCTGGCATCGGCGGGGCGGCGATCCATTCGCCGGCGCGCGTGCGCACTTCGAGGCCGCCGACCTCGTCGGTCGCCAGCAGCGTGATGTTGCCGTAATCGGTATGTTCGCCAGCGCTCATCTGATCGGGCGCGCCGGGCGATATTGCAGGATAATGCAAAAGGCGCAGCGTCGCCATCGAGCGGTCGAGCTTGTCCTGGAAGAAGTCGGCGTGCAGCCCGAGATCCAGCGCGAACGCCCGGTGAATCTGTTGGCCGAGCGCGACGCAATCGTCGAAATAGCCGAGCAGCGCGCGCTTGAAATCGGGCAGGTCCGGCCAGGCGTTGAGGCTGCGGAACGGGACGCCGGCGAGCAGTTCGGGATCGTCGGGCGCAAGGTCGAGGCCGATGTTGAAGGCCTCCTTCATATCGGCGCCGCGCTTCGGGTCGAGCGCTTCGTGCAGCAGGCCGGAATAGCCGCGGTTGCCGCCGACTTCCTCGATCGCCAGCGCGCGCTTTTGCGCAGGCGGCAGCGCGAAGAACTTCGCCGATTGCTCGAAGGCAGCGGGGATCGCGGCAATACCGTGGTTGACGACATAGAAAAATCCGATCGTCCGGCACGCCTTGCCGATTTCGCGCGAAATCCTGTGCAGCGCGATATGGTCGTCGCTCATGAGGCCGCTGAGATCGATTACCGGAAGCTGCTGCGTCATGGGCGAATGGCTCCTGTCTTGCGGGCAAAGCGGCCTAGCAACAACCAAGCCGCCCGCGATAGAAATGCGCCACGCCCGCCTCCAGACAATCCCAGGCGGCCAGAAACGGTTCCCGCGAGGGCATGTTGCGGCGATAGTTTTCGCGCAAATCCGCCTGGACGGCGTCGAGATCGATGTTGGTCAGGCGTCCACCGCGCACCACTTCGCGCCCGGCGACGATCAGTTGCGCGACATGGGCCGAGGTGGCGCGCGCGAAGACGAGATCGACCGGGGCGACAGGCAGGATCGCATCGCGGTCGAGCGCATCGAGGTCGAGGACGAGAATGTCGGCGGGTTGTCCGACTGCGAGCGCACCGGTTCCGGGCGCGCCATTGGCGAAGCGGCCGTTGGCGACGATCCCCTCCAGCCAGGGCGCACGCTCGATGCGGCTTTCGAAACCCCAGCCGCCGTGCAGGAAATGGCCGAGCCGCATTTCGCGCAATATGTCGTCGTCCTCGTCGAGCGCCGAGCCGTCGACGCCGAGCGCGACGCGGCAGCCGCGCTCGATCGCCTCGCCGATCGGCGCGATTCCGGACCGCAGATGCAGGTTCGAGCTCGGATTGGTCGCGATGACGGCGCCCGATTGCGCGATAAGATCGAGCTCGGCGGGGCGCGCGTGAACGCAATGGGCCAGCGTCAGGCGTTCGCTCAGCAACCCGATCTCGCGCAAATAAGCAACGACGCCCTGCGGATAGGCGGCGTCGGCAAAGCGGCGCTGATAGATCGTCTCCAGGAGATGCATATGCACGCGCCGGCCGGTGCGCGCCGAGTTCTCGGCGATCGCCCCGAGCAATTCGTCCGAACACCATTGCGGGCCGTTGGGGCCGAATTGCACCGTGAAGGTCGGGCTCTCGACCGCCGCGGCGATCGCCTCGACGCGCGCGACCTGCTCACTGGGGCTCGGCACGGGGCCGAGGAACTGCGCCTCGACGATGCGGCGCGCCTCGGCGGGCATGCCCGCGAGCACCGGCTCGGCCGGCCCGTAGACCAGCGGATTGCGGTCGCGCATGAACAAGGCGAAGGTGACGCGCACGCCGACATCGGCGGCGGCGCGCGCCACTTCGCGCGCCTCCTCGACGATCGACATCGGGCCTTGCGCGCGGGTGTAGTGAGCCATCACGGAAGCCGCGCCGCCGCGCGCCGCGCGCCCGAAGGCGGCCAGCGCCGCCAGATAGGGGTCGACCGCCGGCATGGCGGCAAGCCGCAGCAGCCATGTCTCGAGCGGTTTGCCGGCGCTGCCGAAGGAAGTCGGCGAGAGAGCCCGCGCGTGATCATGCGCATTGGCCAGCGCGGGCATGGCCAGAAGCCGCTTTGAGGCTGCCGCGCGAGAAGGCTCGATCGCCGCGATAAGGCCGTTGTCGATCGCGATGTCGACGGGGGAGGGGCTCGCCGCCCGGTCCGCGAACAGCCACACGCCGGCCAGCGTCGCGCCCATTTACGGCGCGACCTTGGCTTGCAAATCGTCGATGACGCTGACATGCGCCGCGACGATGCGCCAGCCCTCGGGAAAGCGCACCCAGGTCTGCATCTGGCGGCCGATCCTGCCCGGCGCATTGTCGCGCCGGAACAAAGTCGCGGCGATGGCCAGATCATGGCCATAGGTCACGATGCTCGTTCGCTCCAGCTTGCGCGCGAGCCCGACCGGCGATCGCCCGGCGCGAAACGCCCGGATCGCGTCGATGCCATAGAGATTCTCCGCCCCTCCGTAGCGGATCGCATGCTCGCTATCGACAAAGAAATTGTCGAGCGCGGCGACGTCATTGTTGACGAGCGCCTGTTCATAAGCGGCGAACTCGGCCTCGACTTCGGCCTGGATCAACAGATCGTTGACAATCATCTCGCGCCCTTGCGCGCCTCGATCGCCGCGCGCACCGAATGGAGAAACGGAATGTCGGCGAACTGGTCGGGACGGATCTTCTCCCAGGCGACGCCCGCCGGCTGCGGATAAGGCGTCTGCGTGTCGATCAGTTCCAATTCGGTGGCGATGAAATTGAGCGCGCTGTCATGCCCTTCCATGACGACCCGCTCCTCGGCGACGACCTGCGAGGAGTGAACGCAAGTGGCGATTGGCGTCTTGTCGGTGACCTTGCCGAGCTCGCGGAAAATGCCCTGTTCGAGATCGGCAAAACCGGCGCCCTTGCCGGTGCGCCCGCCGCGCCGCGTCACCGCGACGCAGCCGACCACGCAAAAATCCAGCGCCGGCATGTCCTCGAAGGCGATCGGCTCGCCATGCATGAGGAACCCTTGCGAAGTCGCCGCCGTCTCGAAATCGACGCTCTTGGCGGCGAGCCGGTCCGGGTCGATCTTCAGATAGGGGAAGCCTTTGGTGAGATAGGGCACCGGCGCGAACAGCAGCTTGCCGTCATAAAGCGCGCGCAGGCGCAGCGGGATTTGCGGCGGATCGGGATTGCATTTGACGATGCGCGCGCGCTTCCATTCGTCGAGGTCGCACAGTCTCTTGGCCGCCATATCGGCGCCGACGAAATTGGGGATGTGGTCGAAGCTCGGGCCGATATTGACGCCAAGATCGATCAGCGCGCGCCAGACATCGGCGCGCACAATATCCTTGGCGCTATTGCGCCCGACCCATCGCGATTGCCCCTCGGCGTTCCTTGCCATGCTGCATCCTATCTGGCGATTGGCGCCTTGACCACGCCTTGGGCTTCGAGCGCGCGGGCGACGCGCAGCACGAGGTCCTCCCGCCATGGCGCCGCGATGATCTGAACGCCGATAGGAAGCCTCTCGCCGTCCGTCCAGACCGGAACAGTGGCGACGGGCAGGCCGATAAACGAGATCGGCTGCGTGAACAGCCCGAGGTTGGGCCGCACCAGCATTTCCTGGCCGTCGAGGACCATCGTCTTCTGGCCGAGCCGCGGCGCGCGGCAGGGCGTGGCGGGCGCCAGCACAATATCGACGTCCTTCATCGCCTCGCCGACCGCGCTGCGGAACCAACTGCGAAATTTCTGCGCCTTGACGATCCAGGCGCCCGGCAGCATCGCGCCGGCGATCAACCGGTCGCGAACGTCGGGATCGAAATCGGCGCCGCGCCTGCGCAATCGATCGAGATGGAGCGCCGCGCCCTCGGCCATGGTGATGAGATAGCCCGAAGCGCGGGCGCGCTCGGCTTGCGGAAATTCGACGATGCGCTGCGCGTCGAGCGCCTTGGCGATCCGTTCGACCGCCGCGAAAGCGGCTGGTTCGCCCGTTTTGGCGAAATAGCCGCCAAGCCTTGCGATGCGCAGACCCTCGGCGCCGAGCGCCAGGCTGGCGGCGAGCGGATTGGGCGCGACATCGGCCAGCGCCGGGTCGCTCGCGTCGGGGCCCAGCATTGCGTCATAGGCGAGCGCGAGATCGGTCACCGACCGCGCGAAAGGCCCGAGGTGGTCGAAGCTCGCCACAAAGGGAAAGGTCCGCGCGCGCGACAATCGCCCATAGGTCGGCTTGAGGCTGAAAATGCCGCATAAGGAGGAGGGGACGCGGATCGAACCGTTGGTGTCGGAGCCCAGAGCGAGCGGGACCATACCGCTGGCGATCGCCGTTCCCGAGCCGCCGGACGAGCCCCCCGACATGTGGCCGGGGTCATGGGGGTTGCGCGAGGGTCCGTCATGGGCGTTCTCGCCGGTGAAATCATAGGCGTATTCGCCCATATTGAGGCCGCCGACGAGCACCGCGCCGGCCGCTTCCAGGCGCTCGACGAGCGTCGCATCCTGCTTGGCGGGGGGCAGGTCGCGGTTGATCTTCGAGCCGGCGCGGGTCGGCAGGCCCGCGATGTCGAACAGGTTCTTGGCCGCGAAGGGCGCGCCGGCCAGCGCGCCGAGCGCCTCTCCCTTCGCGCGGGCGGCGTCGATGGCGTCGGCCTTGGCGAGCGCGCGCGCCGCCGTCACGTCGGTGAAGGCGCCGAGCGCGCCATTGCGCGCCTCGATGCGCGACAAGGCGGCGGTCACGACCTCGCGCGCGCTTACCGCGCCCGATTTCACGGCGGCGGCGATCTCGGCGGCGGGCAGGTCTTGCGTCGGCAGGTTCATGGCGTGAACACGGGCGCCGGTTCCTCGTGATCGTCGAGCGCGGTCGCCTCCATCAAGGCGGCATAGCGCGCCGCGATTTCAAGATGGGTTTTCACCGGCCCGCGCGAAGCCTCGCCGACGACGAGCCCAAGCAGCGGCGCCATCGCCTCGATGATCGCGTCGGCGTCGAAAGCCGGTTCGCTCATGTCAAGGCCTTAGTCAGAACATAGAGCGGCGTCGTCCAGCCGACGATGGCGCCCTGCGCGCGGATCATGTCCAGGGCCGCCGCCTTGAAGCGCGGGAAATAGCTCGCCGTCGCGTCCTCGACCAGCAGGCACTCATAGCCGCGGTCATTGGCCTCGCGCATCGAGGTCTGCACGCAGACTTCGGTCGTGACGCCGGCGAACACGAGATGGGTGATTGCGCGCTCTTTCAGAATCTCCCCGACCTCCGTCGCATAGAACATTCCCTTGCCCGGCTTGTCGATGACGATCTCGCCGGGCGCCGGCGCGCAGGCGTCGACGATCGCATTGCCCGGCTCGCCCTGCACCAGAATGCGGCCCATCGGCCCTTCGTCGCCGATCCGCAAGACGGGGCTGCCGCGCAGTCTTTTGGCGGGCGGGCAGTCGGAAAGATCGGGCTTGTGACTCTCGCGCGTGTGAAGGATCGGCCATTGCTTTTGCCGAAACAGCGAGATCAGCGCCGCCACGGTCGGCACGATGGCGGCGACCGGCGAGAGATCGTTGCCCAAGGTCTCGCCAAAGCCGCCGGGCTCGACGAAATCGCGCTGCATGTCGATGACGACCAGCGCGGTATGGGCGGGGTCGAGCGGGTAGGGGAAGGGGCTCGCTGGAATTTCGACGATGTCGAGGGCCTCGGACATTTCAATGGCCCGCCATGTAGCGGCCGATCGTCGTGCGGTCGGCGCCCGCCGCCGGGGTGAGATAGGCGACCTTGCCTTCCGACATCACCGCGATACGATCGGAAAGCTCGAGCACTTCGTCGAGATCCTCGGAGACCAGCAACACCGCCGCGCCGCGGTTGCGCTGATCGATGATCTGGGCGCGAATATCGGCGACCGACACGAAATCGAGGCCGAAGCAGGGATTGGCGACGATCAGCACGTCAACGTCCACCGAGAGTTCACGCGCCAGCACGGCGCGCTGCACATTGCCGCCGGAGAGATCGCGGATCGGCGTTTCCGTGGTGGGGGTCTTGACGTTGTATCGCGCGATGAGGTCGCGCGCCTTGGCCCGCATCGGCTCGGGCGAAAGCCACCAGTTCATGCTGGCGATCGGCGGCTTGTCGAAGCTGCGGAAGGCCATATTCTCGGCGACCGACATGGTGGGGACGGTGGCGTTCTTTAAGGGCTCCTCGGGCAGGCCGAACACTTTGAAGCGATCGAAATGATCGCGCGTCGGCTCGAAATTCTGATCGTGGATCAGCACCTGCCCCAACTTGATCGGCCGCTGCCCGGAAAGCGCCTCGACCAATTCGCTCTGGCCATTGCCCGACACGCCGGCTATGCCGACGATCTCGCCCGCCGCGACTTTGAGATCGAAGCCGGCGACCGCCTCGCGCCCTTCGTCGTTTTCGACGAACAGGCCGGCGATCTCCAGCACCGTGCCGCTCTTGGGCGCCTGAATGCGCGCCGCCGATTGGCGAACGACGGCGTCGCCGATCATCATCGCCGCCATTTCGCGCGTCGTCAGCACGCCGACCTTGCCGCCGCCGACCTTGGCGCCGCGGCGGAGCACGCTCACATCGTCGCAGAACGCTTCCACTTCGCGGAATTTGTGGCTGATCATCGCGACCGTGATTTCGCCGCGATGGGCCATGTCGCGGAGCAGGCCGAGGATTTCATCGGCTTCGCCGGGGGTCAGCACGGACGTTGGCTCGTCGAGGATGAGGAAGCGCTGATTGAGGTAGAGCAATTTGAGGATTTCGAGCTTCTGCTTCTCGCCCGCCGCGAGCGAGGACACCGGCCGGTCGAGCGGCACGCGGAACGGCATGCCGTCGAGGAACGCCTCGAGCTCGCGCTTCTCCTTGCGCCAGTTGATGACGGCCGGCGCGTCGGCGCGGCTGGCGACCAGGTTCTCGGCGGCGGTGAGCGAGGGCACCAGCGTGAAATGCTGATAGACCATTCCGACGCCGAGAGCCTGCGCGTCCCGGGGATTGCGCACCGCGACCTCTTGTCCGTCGAGTAGCAGCGTGCCGCGATCGGGGATGTAGAATCCCATGATGCATTTGACGAGCGTCGACTTGCCGGCGCCGTTCTCGCCGAGCAGGGCGTGAAACGAGCCCGCCGGCACGTTGATCGACACATTGTCGAGCGCGACGAGCGAGCCGAACACCTTGGTCATGCCGATCGTCTCGAGCGAGGGGCCTCTCGTCGCAATCACGGGGGCTAAGATCTCGGCGGCGCTCATGGGATGCTCCTTGCCTCTGTGGCGATGACGGCGACCGGGCCGCCGCCGTCCGGTCCCTGATGTTCGGCGCCGCCCGAGACATAGAGCTCGGCATGGCCGACAAGACCGGCCAGCGCCCCGGCGACGAAGCCGCGCGCATGGCGCGTGGAGGAAATGTCGGAATCATCGAGCATCGTGTGGCGATGGCCGCGCAGGCGCCCGCTCGAGCCGGCCTCCGCCTTGGCGAGCAGAGCGACGAGGCGCGAGCGATCAGGCGCCGGCAATTGACCCGCCGAGGCGAGGCCCAGCGACGCCAGAGCCGCGCGGACGGGCTCGACGTCGATGGAATCACCCATCACGCCATGGGCGATGCGCAAAGGCCCGCGCCAGCCCGGGGCGGCGCCCAGGACGACGATCTCGTGATCGGTCAATTCGACGCCGGCCGAGGCGGAGGCGCGCGAAGAAAACAACGTCCAGTCGCGGCCGATCGCCTCGTTGGTGAGACGCCTCCGATCGATTTCGCCGAGCGCGACGCCAATGCCGAGCGAGGAGGCGGCGCGCGAGAGCGCCATGGATTTCAGCGGATCGCGCGTCGCCGTCGGCGCCTCGCGCGCTTCGGCTTCGGCGATGCGATCGAGGGTCAGCAACGGGCATTTGATCTGCACGAAATGAACGTCGCTTGCGTCCGCGACGCCGGCGTCCTTCATCGCGTTGCGGACGGCGTCCGCGACGGCGTCGACCTGCGGGAGCCGCCCGAGATGCTCGAAGGGCAGGTCGGGCGTGCGGGCGCGCCCCAGCGCCAGCGCGCCGGGCTCCGGCGCGCCGTCGACGTCGCGCCGTTCGAACACCACGATATGGGGCGACAGCGCCCCTTCCGTGCCGCCCGACATCACGATGCAGACGGCCTCGGCCTCATCGGGCGGCAGATGGCGCCTCAGAAGGTCTTTCAACGCGCGGCTCGCGAAGCCGCGCGTGAAATCATTGACGCAGCCGTTGCCCTCCGTCTTGCCGAGGATGGCGACGAGGCCGGGCGCCCGAATCGCGCCCGACGCGATCATCGCCTCCAGCGAGGCGACATCGTCGGGCGAGCGCGTCGCGATGCGGTGGACGAAGGCCTGCCGGGTCATGGCAGGCCCGCGATGAAGGTTTTGGAATCGCTGACGGCGCCGAACACGCCGCCCTGCATCTTGACCATTTTGACCGCCGCCAGATGGTTGCCGGGGTCGGTCGCCGCGCAGCAATCCTCCAGCAACAGGCATTCGAAGCCGCGATCGTTGGCCTCGCGCATCGTCGTATGCACGCAGACGTCGGTGGTGATGCCGGTCAGCACGAGATTGTCGATGCCGCGCGTGCGCAGGATCAGTTCGAGATCGGTGGCGCAGAATGAGCCCTTGCCCGGCTTATCGATGATCGGCTCGCCGGGCGCCGGCGCGAGCTCGTCGATGATGTTCCAGCCGGGCTCGCCGCGGATGAGGATGCGCCCGCAGGGACCGGAATCGCCGATGCCGGCGCCGATGCGCCGCGAGCGCCAGCGCTTGTTGGGCGGCAGATCGGCAAGGTCGGGGCGATGGCCCTCGCGCGTATGGAAGATATGGTAGTTCTTGGCGCGCATCGCGGCGAGCAAAGCGCCGATGGGCTCGATCGGCGCGCGCGTCAAGGCGAGGTCGTAGCCCATCGTGTCGACATAGCCGCCGGCCCCGCAAAAATCGGTCTGCATGTCGATGACGATGACGGCGGTGTTGTCCGGCCGCCAGTCGCCATTGTAGGGCCAGGGATAGGGATCGGCGGCGATCGTCGGCATCGCGCTAACAGCCCGAGCCGGCAACAATGCCGGAGCCCCAGAGATTCCCTCCCCCCTTGTGGGGGAGGGTTAGGGAGGGGGGTCGCGCTGAACTCCCGGAAGATGGCGCACCTGTTTTTTCCGATAGTTCGGCGCGACCCCCCACCCCGGCCCTCCCCCACAGAGGGGGAGGGGGAAGTTGCGCCCAGCTTGCGGTTTGGTTGAGGCGGCCCACTAGCGCACCATCGAGAGTTCGCCGGGCATGTCGCGCGCCGAGCGTTTGGCGCTCGATGTCGCGATCATGATGATGAGGGTCAGGATATAGGGCGCGGCGTTGAAGAAATAATAGCCCTGCGTGATGCCGACCGACTGCAGCGCCGGGCCGATCGCGCCGGCGCCGCCGAACAGCAGCGCGGCGATGACGCAGCGCAGAGGGTTCCAGCGCGCGAAAATGACCAGCGCCACCGCCATCAGCCCCTGTCCCGACGAGAGGCCCTGGTTCCAGGAGCCGGGATAGGACAAGGACAGAAACGCGCCGCCGACGCCGGCCAGGAATCCGCCGATCGTCGTGGTGAGGAAACGCACGAGATCGACCGAAATGCCCATCGCGCGCGCCGCCGCCGCGCTGTCGCCGACGGTGCGCACCACCAGCCCCCAGCGCGTATTGCGCAGCGCCCAGGCCATCAGGAACGCAATGGCGATGCCGACGAAAAACAGCGGGTTGATGTCGAGCGCGCTTTTGAGGTTGAGATCGCTGCTCCAGCCGCCGAACGGCAGCGAGGGCAGGCGCGGCGCGGTCGGCTGGATATAGGGCTTGCCGAAGAAGAACGCGATGCCGGTGCCAAACAGCATCATCGCGATGCCGACGGCGACGTCGTTGACCTTCGGCAATTTGCAGATGTAGCCGTGCATCGCGCCGAGCATCGAGCCGGCGACGCCCGCCGCCAGCACGCCGATCCACGGCGAGCCGGTGTGATAGGAGGCGGCGTAGCCCACCATCGCGCCGAGCACCAGCGTGCCTTCCAGCCCAAGATTGACGCGTCCCGATTTCTCCGTGAGGCATTCGCCGAGCGCCACGAACATGAACGGGGTCGAGACGCGGATCGCGCCGCCCAGCATGGCGATGAGGACGGTGGCGACCGCTGCGTTCATGTCCGGTCTCTTCCCTTTATCGGCTTGAAGAAAGCAAAGCGGCCATAGAGCGTCTCGGAAGCCAGCAGCACGACGAAGATCAGCCCCTGCAACACCAGAACAGTGGCGTCCGGCAGCTCCATGCGCCGCTGTATCAACCCGCCCGACGCAACGAGGCCGCCGAACAGGATCGCGATCGGCACGATGACCAGCGGGTTGTGGCGGGCGAGGAACGACACCAGAATGCCGGTGAAGCCATAGCCCGCCGCGAGCGAGGCGTTGGCGCGGCCCTGGATCGCCGCCACTTCGAAATAGCCCGCCAGGCCCGCGCAGCCGCCGGCGATCATCGCGCAGGCGACGATCAATTTGCCGACCGGCAGGCCCTGGGCGAGCGCGGCGCGAAAATTGCCGCCCGTCACCCGCGCGGCGAAGCCGAAGGTCGTGCGGGTCATCAGCACGTAAAGCGCGATGGACAGCAGCACGCCGACCGCAAAGCCCCAATGCACGTCGGTGCCGGGGATCTTGCCGACCATATAGGCGTCGCCGATCGGCTTGGTCGAAGGCTTGTTCGGATTGCTCGCATCGCGCAGCACGCCTTCGACGAAGAAGTTCATGATGGCGATGCCGATATAGGTCAGCAGCAGCGACGAGATGGTTTCGTTGACGCCGCGCGCATAGCGCAGATAGCCGGCGATGCCGACCCACACCGCGCCGACCGCGACGCCCGCCAGCACCATGACAGGCATCGTGACGATCGGCGGAACGACGCCGACCATCGGCACGGCGATCGCCGCCGCGGCGAAGCCGCCCAGCACCAGCGCGCCCTCGGCGCCGATCATGATGAGGCCGATGCGCGCGGGAATCGCCACCGCGAGCGCGGTGAGGATGAGCGGCGAGGAGCGCTGCAGGGTGTTCTGGAACGAGAACGCCGTGCCGAAGCCGCCGCGCCAGACGTAATCGACGAAATCGACCGGCGACTTGCCGATCGCGGCGAGGAAAACCGCGAACAGCAGCGCCGCCATCAGCAGCGCGAAGGCGGGGATCGCGACATATTCGGAATTGGCGCGCAGCCGCAGCGCGAAATCCGAGCCCGCGGCCGGCGCGCTCGGCGGTTTTGCCGCCGCCGCCGCGGGCATTTCGCTCGCCATCGGCGCGCTCGAACTCATCGCGCGCCCGCTCAGGTGATCGAGCCGACGACGCCTTCGAGCAGATAGTTCATCTGGTCGAGGAACGGGTCGAGATTGCCATAGGTCTTGTCGATCACCACCTTGCCGGTCTTGTTGTCCTTCAGCGGACCGACATAGATCGGAACTTTCGCCTTCATGTCGGCGATCGCCGCCGTGGCGGCGGCCCTGGCCGCCTCGGTGGCGCCGGCGCCGAACGGCGTGTTCTGCACCATGTCGAGCTCGATGCCGCCGGCGGTGAAGTTCGGCAGCTTCTTGCCCGCCGCCAGGTCCGCCGCATAACCCTTGTAGATCGTCTGCCATTTGTATTCGGCGCCGGTGATGAAGCCCTTGGGCGCGAGCGGCGCCTGGCTCGCATTATGGCCGCAGGTCTTCACGCCGCGCTTTTCGGCCGTCTCGATCACCACTTTGGGCGAGTCGACGTGGCAGGTGATGACGTCGCAGCCCGCATCGACCAGCGCGCTCGCCGCTTCCGCTTCGCGAACGGGGAGCGACCAGTCGCCGGTGAAGATCACCTGGACCACCGCCTTGGGATTGACCTTTCTGGCGCCGAGCATGAACGAATTGATGTTGCTCAGCACGCTCGAAATCGGCTTGGCGGCGACGAAGCCGAGCTTGTTGGACGTGGTCGACAGGCCCGCCGCGACGCCGTCGACATAATGGCCCTGGTTGAGATAGCCAAAATAGCTGCCCGCGTTGATCGGGTCCTTGTCCTTGTTCCACAGGGGCGCGGCATGGCGGAACTCGACCTTGGGATATTTCTTGGCCATGTCGACGACGAAGGGCGTGTAATAGCCGAACGAGGTCGCCAGGATCAGCCCGGCGCCGTCGAGATTGATCATCGATTCCATCGTCTTGGCGCAGGCGTCGGTCTCGGGAACATTCTCTTCCTCGACGACCTTGACGCCGGGCACCAGTTTCAGCGCCTCCGCGGCGACCGCATGGGCCTGGTTCCAGCCAAAATCGTCGCGCGCCCCGACATAAACGATGCCGACGGTCAGATCGGCGGCGAAGGCGCGGGTGGCGCCGGCCAGGCTCATCGCCAGGCCCGCCGTTCCGGCGGCGGTGGTCTGCAAAAATGCGCGTCGAGAAAATTTCGCTAATGACATAATGGCGTCCTCTATCCCTGGGGCGGCGCGAACGCATTGCGGGCCCTGCGCGCAGGCGAGCAAGGAGCGTGCCGGGATTGCGGACGGCCACAGACCTGCCGTACGTTAGGGGATGCCTAGGATTGCGGCACGGCGCCGGAAAACTGGGCGGAATTGGCTAGCGCCCTTCCCCCAAGGGGGAAGGGGCGCGCGATTGCCTGAGACTTGCATATGAGGCAGGAAGAACCGCTTCTTGAGCGGCGCGAAAATTTTCAGACGGAGTTTCCTCGTATGGGGTCGACGATCAAATCCGTTCTTGCGGCCCATGCCGCGGGCAAGAAGCTCGCCGATACGATCGAAGAGACCTATTCGCGCATCGCCATCCATGACGATCCCGCCTTGTTCATCGCGCTGCGCCCCAAGCCGGAGGCGCTGGCGATCGCCGCCGCGCTGCAGGCCGCCGGGCCGCAGGGCAAGCCGCTGTTCGGCGTGCCCTTCGTCGTCAAGGACAATATCGATGTCGCCGGCCTGCCGACCACCGCCGCCTGTCCGGCCTTCGCCTATCGTCCCGAGCGCTCGGCCTTCGTCGTGGCGAAGCTCGAGCAGGCGGGGGCGATCGTTATCGGCAAGACCAATCTCGATCAGTTCGCCACCGGCCTCGTCGGCGTGCGCTCGCCCTATGGAATTCCCCGCAACGCCTTGCGCGCCGATCTCATTCCGGGCGGCTCCAGCGCGGGCTCGGCGACGGCGGTCGGCGCCGGGCTCGCGCCCTTTTCGCTGGGCACCGACACGGCGGGCTCGGGCCGCGTGCCGGCCGCGCTCAACGGCATCGTCGGCCTCAAGCCGACGCTGGGCGCGCTTTCGACGAGCGGCGTCGCGCCCGCCTGCCGCACGCTCGATACGGTCTCGATCTTCGCGCTCGACGTCGCCGACGCGTTTCTCGTCTTCCAGATCGCCGCGGGCTATGACGGCGCCGACCCCTGGTCGCGCCCTTTTCCGGCGCCCGCCTTGTCGGCGGCGCCCAAGCAGGTTCGCGTCGGCGTCCCCCGGCCTTCGCAACGGAAATTCTTCGGCGACGGCGAGGCGCAGGCCGCTTTCGAACGCGATATCGCCGGGCTCGCGGCGCTTGGCGCGACGATCGTCGAATTCGACATCGAGCCGTTCTATGCGACGGCGCGCCTGCTTTATGAAGGCCCATGGGTCGCCGAGCGCTACAGCGCGACGATGCCGCTCATCGAGACCGACCCCGGCGCCTTCCACCCCGTGACGCGCGCCATCATCGAGGGCGCGCGGAAATTCGACGCGGTCGCCGCCTTCGAGGCGATGTATCGGCTGGCGATCCTGCGCCGCGAGACCGCCGCCGCCTGGGCCGCCTTCGACATCATCGCCGTGCCGACGATGCCGCGCTTCTATACGATCGCCGAGGTCGAGGCCGATCCGATCCAGCTCAATTCGAATCTCGGGACCTATACCAATTTCGTCAACCTGCTCGATCTCTCGGCAATCGCCATTCCCGCCGGCCTGCGCGCCGATGGCTTGCCTTCGCACCTGACCTTGATCGGGCCGGCCGGCGCCGACGGGTATCTCGCCGGGATCGGCGCCCATATCCACGCCCGTTCGGGCGCGCCGATGGGCGCGACGGGGCTCAGCGTCGAAGCGCCCGACGCCGCGCCGCTGCGCGCGCCGCCGGGGCGCATCGAGATCGCCGCGGTCGGCGCGCATCTCAGCGGCCTGCCGCTCAACCGCGAATTGCTGGAGCTTGGCGGGGTGCTGCTGCGCGAAGTCGAGACCCCGCCGAACTATCGCCTCTACGCGCTGCCGGGAACGGTTCCGGCCAAGCCCGGCCTGTTGCGGGTCGCGGCGGGCGAGGGCGGCTCGATCAAGGCCGAAATCTGGGGTCTCGACGCCAAGGCGTTCGGAACTTTCGTCGCCAATATCCCAAGCCCGCTCGGCATCGGCACGCTGAGTTTCACCGACGGAACCAGCGCCAAGGGATTTCTCGTCGAAGCCGAGGCGGTCAAGGGCGCCAAGGACGTCACTTCGTTCGGCGGCTGGCGCGCCTATGTCCGATCGCTGTGACCGCGCCGCCCGGCCATGGCCGCTACGATTATTCGCCGATCCGCGGGCGGCCCAAATATCTCTGGCCGAACGGCGCCGGCCTTGCCGTCTATATCGCGGTCAATCTCGAACATTTCGCGTTTGGCGAAGGGCTGGGCGCCGAACTTGCGCCCGGCGGCCCGCAGCCCGACATTCTGAATTACGCCTGGCGCGATTACGGCAACCGCGTCGGCGCCTGGCGGCTCATCGACCTGCTCGACTCCATCAGCGCGCCGGCTTCGGTGCTGATCAACTCGGAAATTTACGCCGGCGCCCCCGGCCTCGCGCAGGCCTTTCGCGCGCGCGGCGACGAATTCGTCGGGCACGGCCGCACCAATAGCGAGCGGCAGGGGATTCTGGGCGAAGCCGAAGAGCGGGAGTTGATCGCGCAGGCGACGGCGATCATCGCCCGCGAGGAAGGGGCGCCGCCCAAGGGCTGGCTCGGCCCCTGGATTTCGCAGAGCCGCGCGACGCCCGATCTGCTCGCCGAGGCGGGCTACCAATATGGGCTCGACTGGTGCATGGACGACCAGCCGGTCTTCCTGCGCACCAACCACGGGCCGCTCCTCGCCGTGCCCTATCCGCAGGAGATCAACGACATTCCGATGATCGTCGCGCGCAAGATCGAGGGCGCGGCCTTTGCTCAGATGATTGTCGACCATTTCGACGAAATGCTAGAGCAAAGCGCGCGCGAGCCGCTGGTGATGGGCATCGCCCTGCATCCCTATATCGTCGGCCAGCCGCATCGGCTGCGTCATTTGCGCCGGGCGCTGGCGCATGTCGCGGCGCATCGCGAGCGCCTCTGGCTGACGACGGCGGGCGCCATCGCCGAGCATGTGCGGGCGCTGCCGGCGGGGATTGGGGCGGGAGGGTAGGGGCGCGCGCCTTGTCCTGCGGCGGGCCACGCCGCCGAGACGCCGTCAAGCGGCTGCGCCGCTTCTTCGCTTCGCTTCGACCCCCTTCGGGGGTGACTGCGTCTCGCCGGCGCGGCCATTTGCCTCCATGTCCTTTTGGTGCGCGAAGCGGCCTTGGGCCGCATCGCTCACCAAAAGGGCATGGTGGCCAAACGCCATCGGCGAGCGGAGCGGTCAAGGTTCACGAAGCGACCGCCGAAGGCGGCTTGACCTTGACGGCGAGCACGACGATGGCAACGCGACGTTGAAGAATAAGGCCAACGGCGTCATCGTCCTCGCGAACGAAGCCAGCAAACCAGAGATCGCGAGGGTTGGCATCGATTGATCGCAGCCGTACAATACCAGGCAGGGGTTCTGGCTATCCGATTTTTCGGGACCCATGCCGAATATGACTCGGCGCAAGTTCTTTCCGGAACATTTCTCAAGCGAGCCTAACCATGAACCGACGCAATTTCCTATTGGGCTCGGCGGGCCTTATGGCCGGCGGGCTCGTACCGAGCGTTTCGCCCGCCAACGTCCCCGCGCCCCTCGCCCCCGGCGCCGCCCCGCCGATGGACAACCGCGAAGCCTTCGTCGCCTGGATGCAGAAGAACCGCGGCGAGGACGCGGGCTTCCTCGGCCAGCGCTTCGATCGTTTCCTGCAGCTCATCGCGCATCAGGACGTGTGGGACGAGGCGGACAAGCGCGCCTTCCTGCTGACCCCGCGCGAGGAATTCGTCACGGCCGAGAATCTTTCGCGCGCCTATGAGTGGCATCATCTCAACATCGGCTTTGGCGTCACCATCACCGGGCCGCATACGGTGGCGCGCATGACCAATACGCTCAATATCCGGCGCGGCGACAAGGTCCTCGAAATCGGCACCGGCTCGGGCTACCAATCGGCCTATCTGTCGAACCTCACCGACCAGATCTGGTCGATCGAAATCATCCCCGCTTTGGCCAGGCGAACGCGCGCGCTTTACGATTCGCTGATCGGCCGCGGCTACAGCGAATATGGCGTCATCCATACGAAGAACGCCGACGGCTATTACGGCTGGGAGGAGGCGGCGCCTTTCGACAAGATCATCGTCACCTGCGGCATCGACCACATCCCGCCGCCTTTGTTGCAGCAGATGAGCCCGAGCGGCATCATGGTGATCCCGGTCGGCCCACCCGGCGCCCAGCATGTCATCAAGGCGGTCAAGCAGCGCGCGGCGGACGGCACGTTCAGCGTGACGCGCTCGGACATTTACGGCGGCGCGATCATCCCCTTCGTGCCGTTCACGGGCGGGCACCAGACGTGATTTTCACGGCCGCCGCGCGATGAGGTCGATTTCGATCCGCGCGTCATAGGCAAGGCCGGTAACGCCGACGCAGGTGCGCGCCGGGAGGCGCCCCTCGGCGAAGAAGCTACGGTAGACCTCGTTCATCTCCGCATAATCCTCCTTGAAGCGCGCGAGATAGACGCGCACCATCACGACATGTTCGAGCCCGAGGCCGAGGCCGGCCAGCACCGTCGAAAGATTGGCCATCACATTGCGGGTCTGCGCTGCGATGCCATCGGGCAGGATTCCGGGCGCGGACGGCGTATCGGGCATCTGCCCGGTGACGAAAACGAATCCGTCGCTCTCGACCGCATGGCTGAACGGCGCCACGGGCCTGGGGCCGCCTGGGATCATATGGAATTGCAATTTCGCGGCTCCCATTTGTCGCAGACCGGCCTTGCGCCCGTTTCCACGGCGATGGCGGCTAGATCGTCATTGCGAGCGGAGCCGGACGAACGCTTCGCGTTCGCCTTGAGAACCAATCCAGAGGCCGTGAGCTCTCTTGATAGTTCACGACCTCTGGATTGCTTCGCTCCCCTCGCAATGACGCCGACGAAATTTTCCCGTTTCGCCTCGACGCCGATCACTCAAAGGTTTTCGCAAATTTCCCGGCGAAATGTTTCGGGATCGGCATGGCGTAGGGGCCGAGTTTCGAGGTGGCGTGGCCTAGGCCGACCAGCGCCTCGGCGAGCTTGACCGCCGCCGCGACGCCGTCGATCACCGGCAGCCCATGTTCGCGGGCCAGCGACGCGGCAAGATCGGCCATCCCCGCGCAGCCGAGCACGATCGCATCGGCGCCGTCCTCAACCTTGGCCCGTTCGATCTCCCCCGACAATTTGCCGCGCGCGCCCGACGCGGGATTCTCCAGCGCCAGCACCGGCACCTCGCAGGCGCGCACCCGCGCGCAGCGGCGCTCGAGGCCGTATTTCATCAGGTTCGCCTCGATCGGGGCGATCGAGCGCGACAGCGTCGTCACCACGCTGAAGCGATGGGCGATCAGCGAGGCGAGATGAAACGCCGCCTCGCCGATGGCGACGACCGGACCCTTCGCGCAGCAGCGCGCGGCCTCGAGGCCGGTGTCGTCGAAACAGGCGATCACATAGGCGTCCATGCCGGCCGCCTCGCCCTTGAGGATTTCCTCCAGCATGCCGGGCACCGCGAAAGCCTCGTCGAAATAGCCTTCGATCGAGGCCGGGCCGCTCGAGGGATTGACCGCGACGACCTCAGTCCCCGGGCCCGCCGCGGCGCGCGCGGCTTGTCCGATCCGCGCGGTCATGCCGGCGCTCGTATTGGGATTGACGATGAGGAGTTTCATGGCCGCCTATGCTTGGCCTGCGTCCGAGCCGTGGCGCGCCTGGCGGGCGTTCAAAATGGCGATCGCGCCGAGCGCCATCGCGATCACCGCAAACGACACCGCTGTCGTCGACGTGCCCAAAGCGTAGATGTCGGGGTTGGTCACCGTCGTCGTCAGCGCCTGCAATTCCATCGGCAGCGTGTTGTGCTCGCCCATCGTCTGGCTGGAGCGCGCGATCTCGTCCCAGGACAAAGTGAAGCCGAACAGGCCGACGCCGACGACCGAGGGCGCGACGATCGGCAGCACGACATAGCGCAGGGTCTGCCAGGGCGTCGCGCCCTGATCGCGCGCGGCTTCCTCGTAGCGGGCGTCGAAGCGATTGAAGATGGCGAACATCACGAGCAGGCCGAACGGCAGCGTCCAGGTCAGATGCGCGCCGAGGCCGGAGGTGAACTGACCCATGCTGGTCGTGTAACTGTCGGCGATCCAGGACGGGCCGTAATTCTTGACGAGGTCGTCGAGCACGTGGAACTCGATCGCGATGCCGAGCGAGGTCACGATCGAGGGCACGATCAGGCTGGCGACCGCGACATAGAACAGCGCATCCGAGCCGCCGAATTTCTTGCGGAACGCCAGACCCGCCATCAGCGAGAGCAGGACGGTCAGCATCATAACGACGAGGCCGAGCGCCAGCGAACGCTTGAAGGCGCCCGCGATGTCGACGATGCCGCCGCCCTCCCAAAGGCGGTGGAACCAGTGCAGCGACACCCCGTTCATCGGGAACGTCAGGCCGCCGGTCGGGCCCTGGAACGACAGGATGAAGATCACGATCATCGGGCCGTAGAGAAACAGCACGAACAGCGCGAAGAAGGCGGCGAGCCCATAGAAGGCGAACGGGCGTCCCTCGTTCATCACAGCTCCTTGCGTATGTCGACGATGCGGTTGAGAACGCCGATGATCACCATCGTCGCGCAGAGCAGAATGACCGCGCTCGCTGCGGCCGGCGGGAATTGCAGCGCGTTGAGGCGGGTTGCGATGATCTTGCCGGCCGAGGCGATCTGCCCGCCGCCCATCACGCTGAAAGTGATGTAATCGCCCATCACGATGGTGACGACGAAGATCGAGCCGATCGCGATGCCGGGCTTGCTGAGCGGGATGATCACGTTGGTCAGCATCTGCCAGGCGCTGGCCCCCGAGTCATAGGCCGCCTCGATCAGCCGCCGATCGATGCGCATCATCGAATTGAAGATCGGCGCCACCATGAAGAACGTGAAGAGATGGACAAAGGCGAGCGCGACCGAGAATTGCGAATAGAGCAGCCATTCCACCGGGGCATGGACGAGATGCGTGCTCATCAACAGCTGGTTGACGAGGCCGTTGCGTCCGAGCAGCGGAATCCACGAAATCATCCGGATCACGTTCGAGGTCCAGAACGGGATCGTGCAGACGAGAAACAACACCATCTGCGTCGTCGTGCTGCGGACGTAGAAGGCCAGAAAATACGCCACCGTGAAGCCGATCGCCAGCGTCAGCGCCCAGACGATCAGGCAGAATTTCGCGGTCGACAGATAGGTCGCCAGCATCGTGCAGAGATCGGGCAGCTGCGCCAGACACCCTTCGAAGCTCTCGGTGTAGCTGCGCGTCGTAAAGGCGGGCAGCATTTCGTAGTCATTATAGTCCCAAAAGCTCACGATCACGACGAAGACGAGCGGCAGGACGAAGAAAGCCCCGAAGACCAGCCCGAACGGCATCGCCTGGATCCAGCCGGGCACGCCTTGGCTTTCGAGTGCGCGCGTTTTGGGCATGGCGTCTCGTGCGTTTAGAGAAAGCCCCTCTCCCGCTTGCGGGAGAGGGTTGGGGTGCGCCTTCGCCCGCCAAAGCGGGAGAAGGGAAGGTCCATGTCACGCCGCGATGAACTCGTTCCACTTGCGGACCATGTAGTCGTTCTCGTCCATCACCGCGTTCCAGCAGGCGACGCTGCCCATCCGGTCGTCATAGGAGCCGCCGTCGCGCGAAGCGCCGGCCTTTTCCAGCAAGGAGCCGTCGGGCGCCTTGATATCCTTCTCGGCGGGCTTGCCTTCCATCCAGTAGGCCCACTCGTAAGGCTCCATATTCGCCTTGGCGGTCGAAAGCACCGCGGCGTAATAGCCCTGGCGGTTGAGGTAGGCGCCGGCCCAACCGGATAGATACCAGTTGACGAACTCGTAGGCCCATTCCGATTGCTTGGACGTCACGCCCTTGGAGAGGCAGAAGCCGGAGGCCCACGAGCGGTAGCCTTCCTTCAGCGGCTGGAAGATGCACGGGATGCCCTTGGTGCGAACCGCGGTCACCGCGGGCGACCACATCGACTGGATCACCGTCTCGCCCGACGCCATCAGATTGACGCTCTCGTTGAAGTCTTTCCAGAACGCGCGGAACTGGCCGGCCTTCTTGGCTTCGGTCAGCACCTTCATCGTCATGTCGATCTCGGGCTTGGTCATGTTGCCCTTGTCGGGATATTTGTACTGGCCGGTCGCCTCGACCACCATGGCCGCGTCCATGATGCCGATCGAGGGAATGTCGAGGATCGCCGCCTTGCCCTTGAATTCGGGGTTCAGCAGCTCGGCCCAGGAATTGATCGGCCGCTTGATGAGGTCCGGACGGATGCCGAGCGTGTCGGCGTTGTAGACCGTCGGGATCAGCGTCACCCATTGCGTCGGCGTCTTCGAGAACTTGGTGGAATGCTCGCCCTCGAGGAACATCACCTTCTTGGGCGCCGTGCCCTGGTCGCCGATCACCTTGCCGTTGGGCAGCTGGCCCTTGGTGAAGATCGGCGTGATATTGTCGAATTCCTTGATCTTCTTGGCGTCCATCGCGAGGATGTTGCCCGACGGCACCAGTTTCTTCAGGCTGAAATATTCGGTGTCGAGAATGTCGAAGGAATTGGGCTGGGTGGCGACGCGCTTCGTCACGTCGTCGGTGGTGGCGACGATGTTCTGGATGGTGATGCCGGTGTCGGCCTTCACCTTCTTGGTGATGTCGTCCGATTGATTGACGGCGGTGCCGAGATAGCGCAGCACCTTTTCTTCGGCGGCCCAGACGGCGGGGAAGCCGGTGACCGCCGTCGCGCCCGCCGCTACGCCAGCAAGGCCGGCTGCGCCCTTGAGCAGGCTGCGACGGGAAACGCCCGCGCCTCTTTTCGTATGCTTGTTCGACATGATCCTCTCCTCTTGAAACCCGTGCGGATTAAGGCGCCGGGGAAAGTGCGTGGACGTCTTCGTCGGCCCATTGAATGGCGACATTGTCGCCGATCGCCAGCGGCGAAGCGGCGAAAGTGGCGTCGCTGACCGTCGCCGTGAGATCGGTATTGATCGGATTTTCGAGCGCGACGGAATAATGAGTGCCCTGGTATTCGATGCCGCGAATGACGGCGTTCATTCGCGTCGCATTGTCGCCCGCTCCGTTCGCCTTCAGCGCGACGCGGTCGGCGCGCACCGCGATCGGTCCGGCGGGGGTCGCGATGACGTTGTGGCCGCCGAGGAAGCGGGCGACGAATTCGGTCGCCGGCTTCTCGAAGACTTCCTTCGGCGCGGCCGCCTGTTCGATCTTGCCCTTGTTCATCACCACGACGAGATCGGCGAGCGCCAGCGCCTCGTCCTGGCCGTGCGTGACATGGACGAAGGGGATGCCGAGCCGCTTTTGCATCTGGCGCAGCTCGGCGCGCATGCGAACGCGCAGGAAAGGATCAAGCGCCGAGAGCGGCTCGTCGAGCAGAAGGATCTGCGGATCGGTGACGAGCGCTCTTGCGAGCGCGACGCGCTGCTGCTGGCCGCCCGACAATTGCGCCGGCACGCGCGCCGCGTAGGGCTCCATCGCCACCAGGCTGAGATACTCCATCGCCTTGGCGCGCCGCGTCGCCTTGTCGACGCCCTTCATCTTCAGCGAGAACGCGACATTGTCGAGGCAGGACAGATGCGGAAACAGCGCATAGCTCTGAAACATCATCGCCGTGCCGCGCTTGGCCGGCGGCAAATCCGTGACATTGACGGCGCCGATAAGGATGTCGCCCTCGCTCGCGCTTTCGTGGCCGGCGATCATGCGCAAGGTCGAAGTCTTGCCGCAGCCCGAAGGGCCGAGCAGGCAGCAATAAGCCCCCGCCTTGACGCGCAGGTCGATGTTGTCGACCGCCGTCGTCGCGCCGTAGCGCTTCGTCACGCCGATGAGTTCGAGATTGGCCTGTGGCAGTATGGCCTCCCGGCAGGGCTAGTGGTCCGGCCATGGGTTTAGCAAGGGCCGTGCCAAGGCCCGGCGGCTGAGATAACGTTATGAAATCGAGAGGAATTATTGCCGTGGACGCGCCGGTCGCGACACGCCCGCATTGCGGTCAGCCGGTTTCTTAGGCGCCGTTGTTCACAATTTCAGCGCGATTGTATACAAATTGGGTTGGCGCGCCGGCGCAAGCCATGACAGACTTGCGGCAACGAAAAAAGAGGCGTGCGTCTCGCAATGTCCGCGACAGCGATTGTCGAAGAGGCGAAAAAGAAATCGCCGCCTCCGCAGCGCGGCTCAATGCCGGGCGGTTCGCGGGCGTCCGGCCTGTATCAAAGCATCCTCGAAGCCGTCGTCGAACATCGGTTGCCGCCGGGCGCCAAACTCACCGAAGAGCAGCTCGGGGCGGTGTTCGGCGTCAGCCGCACCATCGTGCGCAGCGCGTTGCAGGCTCTGGCGCATGATCATATCGTGACCATCGCGCGCAATCGCGGCGCCTTCGTTTCGGCGCCGACGGTGGCGGACGCGCATGACGTTTTCTTCGGACGCAAGCTGGTGGAGGCGGCGATCGCCCGCGAAGTCGCGCGCCGCATCGAGCCCGGCGATATCGCGCAATTGCGCCTTGTCCTCGACGACGAACAGGAAGCGATGCGCCGCGGCGACCGCCAGGGCGCTATCCGCCTCTCCGGGGCATTTCACGTCGCGGTGGCGGCCATTTGCGGCGAGGGCGTGCTGACGACCTTCCTGCGCGGGCTTATCTCACGATCCTCTCTCGTCATCGCGCTTTATGGGCGCGGCGCGGCCTCGGCATGCGGCCATGACGACCACATGCAATTCCTGCAGGCCCTGGAGGCGCGCGACGGCGAGCGGGCGGCGGCGCTGATGAGCGAACATCTCGACCATATCCTCAGCGATCTCGATTTGGCGCGCGGCGCCGCCGGCCCGGTCGACGTCGCCGCCGTGCTGCGCGAGCGGCTGGCGCTGGGATGAAGCCCCATTGCGGTCCGGAAGCGCTGAAGTCATTGTCGAGGCTGTTGCGGCGATCCGCTCCAGCCAGGACAGGAAGGCTCGATGCCCCGATTTGAGCGCCAGGCCATTCTGGCCAAATTGCAGGACATGAAGCGCGCGCGCCAGCCGATCATCGGCGGGGGCGCGGGAACCGGGCTGTCGGCCAAATGCGAGGAGGCGGGCGGGATCGACCTCATCGTCCTTTATAATTCCGGCCGCTATCGCATGGCCGGCAGGGGGTCGCTGGCCGGCATGCTGGCCTATGGCAACGCCAATGAAATCGTGCGCGAGATGGCGCATGAAGTGCTGCCGGTCGTAAAGAAAACGCCCGTGCTCGCCGGCGTCAACGGCACCGATCCGTTCTGTCTGTTCGATCCGTTCCTCGACGATCTGAAACGCATGGGCTTTTCCGGCGTGCAGAATTTCCCCACCGTAGGCCTCATCGATGGCCTGTTCCGCGCCAATCTCGAGGAGACCGGCATGTCCTACGCGCTGGAGGTCGAAATGATCGCCGCCGCGCACGCCAAGGACATGCTGACGACGCCCTATGTGTTTTGCGCCGCGGAAGCCAAGGCGATGGCCGAGGCGGGCGCCGACGTCATCGTGTGCCACCTCGGCCTGACAGCGGGCGGCGCCATCGGCGCTGAGACCGGCAAGCTGTTGCGCGATTGTCCGGCCCTCGTCGAGGAATGGGCGCAGGCGGCGCTGGCGGTCAACCGGGACACGATCATCCTGGCGCATGGCGGCCCCGTCGCCGAACCGCAAGACGCCGAATATATCTTGCGCCATACCGCCAATTGCCACGGATTCTACGGGGCGTCTTCGATGGAGCGCCTGCCGACCGAACGGGCAATGACGGAACAGGCGAGGAAATTCAAGGCGCTCGCTTGGGGGTAAGCGGCCGGGAAGGGACGCCACAAGGACGATCGCCGCCGGCCGCCGCCGCGTCCAGGGCCTACTGCGTTAAAGTTGAATGGCAGCGCTGCGCTCCGCGCCTAATTCGCTAATGCGCCATTGTTCGCATGCAGGCAATTTTTTTCATCCCTTAGAGCATGTCAAGGACGGCCCCGTAGGGGCCGCCGCCTTCGGCGGTCGTCCGAAGGACGATCCTTGACATGCTCTAAGGGATGAAAAACGCTCCGCCATGCGAACGATGGATCAGTCTCGACCGCTTCCCTCTAATTGCAGCACGCGTCTAGCCAAGCGCCGCGCGGCTGAAGCAGGTGGGTCCGAACCCGTCGATGCCTGCGCCATGGGCATGCGAGCCGTCCAGGCAGCAATTGGGCGCCAAAATTGCGATCAGAACGATCGCGGCCGCGCAAGATTTGGCCGAGGCGCTGCAAGCGACGACAGCCCAGTTCGACCGTGCGCGCCGGCGCGGCGCCGAATGGCCGAAATCCATGGACGCGATGGCTAAAGCAAACATGGCCGATTCTCCTCGATCTATTGGGCCTATTGCGCGGGCGCGGCTTCTTGCGCCAAAATCAGCGTGGCGCGATCCGATCGGCGCACGGCGATCATCTCCGTCACGATCGACAAGGCGATTTCTTCCGTGGTGATCGCGCCGATATCGAGGCCCGCCGGCGCCTTGATCGCCTCCAGCCGGGCGCGTGAGACGCCTTCGCCGGCGAGTTCGTCGCGCAATTTGGCCGCCTTTCGCCGGGAGCCTACAAAGGCGACATATCTGGCTTCCATCGCCGCGGCGGCTTTCAACGCCGCGCGGTCTCCGGCGCCTTGCGTGGACACCACGACATAGGCTTGCCGCGCGTCCAGCCGCGGGGACTGAAAACCCTCGATCTTGCGCTCCGTTTGCGCAAACTTGCCCAAATCGTCCCTGGCGGCCGAGACGATAACAAGAAAGCCCATGGCCGAGGCGAGATCGGCGAGGGCGACGGCGATCGGCGAAGCGCCGAGGATCATTAGCGTCGGCCGCGGCAGGATCGGCTCGACGAAAACGTCCATCGTCCCCTGACTCGGGCAGGAATTATTGGCGAAGACGATTCCGTTGCGATCCTCGCCCGGGGCGACGCCCTGTTCGGCAAGCAAATCCCCAGGCTGGATCGAGACGAGGCGCGGCTTCCCGTCGATCATCGCCTGACGCGCCGCCTTCAGCACCGCCGCGCGCGCGCAGCCGCCGCCGATCCACCCCTCCGAAATCGAGCCGTCCTGCCCGATCAACGCCTTGGCGCCGGCCTTGGCGGCGGTGACGTCGAGGGTGCGCACGACGGTGGCCAGCGCGAAGGGCTCGCCCTTGGATTTGCGCTGCGCAACAAGGTCAAGAATGTCGGTCGTCACGGTTCAGATCCTCGCCAGATATTGTTCGAGCGCCGCGAGGCTGTCGATATTATGGGCGGACGCGAAGAGATCGACATGCGGCAGGGCGGCCTGCATGCCGCGCGCGCTCGGCTCGTAACCCTCCCAGCCAACCAGCGGGTTCAACCAGACGATGCGCCGGCAACGCCGTCGAATGGCCCGCATGGCGGCGTCGAGCAGGGCGGGTTCGCCGGTGTCGTAACCGTCCGACAGGATCATCACGCAGGTGCGCGAATGGATGACGCGGCGCGCATGCCAGCGATTGAACGCAGCCAGGCTCTCGCCGATCTTGGTGCCTCCCCCGATCCCCTGCGCCATCAAGGCGAGACGATCGAGCGCGCGCGTGGGGTCCCGTTCGCGCAGCGCCGAGGAGACATGGGCGAGGCGGGTGTGAAACAGGAAGGCTTCCGACTGCCGAAACGAAAGTGAGATCGCATGCAGGAACCGCACGAAGAAGCTTGTGTAGAGCTCCATCGATCCGGAGGCGTCGAGGAGCACGACGAGGCGCAAGGGTTTGGGCTTGCGGCGGCGAAACGCCAGATCGAAGGGTTCGCCGCCATGGCCTATGCTGCGGCGGATTGTGGCGCGCAGATCAAGACGCCTGCCGCGCGCCCTGAGGCGATCCCGCCGCGTCAGCCGCGCCCGCATGCGTCTTGCAAGCCGTTCCGCCAAGGCGATTGCCGCGGCCATTTCTTGCGGGCCGCCAAGCTTGCGCAAATCCTTGGTCGCGAGCGCCTCGTGCGCGGACGCTCCGCCCCGGCGTCCGCGTCCGTCCGCCGGTCCATCTCCTGGGCCCTTGAGAGGACTTGCCTCGGGCAGCCCCATCGCTGAATTTTCAGCTGCGGGGCCCGTCTCGAAGCGGCGCGGCGATGGCGAGCGTCCGCTTGCCGAAATGCGGGCAGCCTGCCGCATGCCGCGTCCGCGCCAGAACGCCGCAAAAAGCTCGTCGAAACGCGCGATATCGCCCTGCCGCGAGCAAAACAGCGCGCTCAGCGCGGCGCGCAGGCTCTCCGGTCGATCCGCGACGGGCGAGGCGAGGAGGCGCGCCGCGTCGGCCGTTTCGGCATGGCCGACGGCAAATCCGGCCCCGCGCAAAGTGTTGACGAATCCGGCGAGCCGTCGTCGCATCGACGCGCCGGGTTCGAAACCGTCGCCTTGAACGAGGGACAGGGCGGCGGTCATTTCAAGCGACCTTGCCGAGGAGGCGCTGGGCGACTTCGGTGGTCACCCGCGCGCGATCCTCCTGCGTCTTCAAAAGCGCGATCAGCGTGTCATGGACGAGTTCGGGGGCCTGCCGCATATCCTCTACGCCGAGTCCGGCCAAGGTCGCCGCCCAGTCGAGCGTTTCGGCGATTCCAGGATTCTTGCGCAAATCTTCCTTGCGCAGCATTCCAACCATGCGCGCGACCTGCAGGGCGAGGCTCGCATCGATATGAGGCAGGCGCAACAGGATGATCGCCGCCTCGCGGTCGACGTCGGGAAAATCGAGATAGTGGTACAGGCACCGGCGGCGCAACGCGTCCGAGAGTTCGCGCGTGCCGTTGGAGGTCAGCACGACGCGCGGGATCGAGCGCGCCGAAATCGTGCCGAATTCTGGGATCGTCACCTGAAAATCGGAGAGAAGTTCGAGCAGGAAGGCCTCGAACTCCTCGTCGCTGCGGTCGATCTCGTCGACCAGCAGAACCGGCGACTTCTCGCGTCTTATCGAAGCGAGCAGGGGACGCTCCATGAGATAGCTTTCCGAAAATATCTGCGCCTCGACCTCATTGACGCTGGCGCCCGACCCTTCGCGCGCCTTGATGGCGAGCAGCTGGCGCTGATAGTTCCATTCATACAAGGCCGAGTTGGCGTCGAGGCCCTCGTAGCATTGCATGCGGATGAGTTCGCAATCGTGGACTTTCGCCAACGCCTTGGCGACTTCGGTCTTGCCGACGCCCGCTTCGCCTTCGATCAGCAGCGGGCGCGACAGATAGTCCATCATCCATAGCGCGGTCGACAGATCGCGATCGGCGACATAGCCGGCCTCGGCGAGTTGGCTGGCGATGGCGGCGCGAGGGATCATGAACCGTTCCAAACAACGACGGCGCGATCGTCGGTCCGCGCCGCCATATCCTGCTTATTTGTGAAGCCCCAGATTTTCCGCCGCCTGCCAGACGCGATAATTATCGTGCGGCATGGCGATATGCGTGGAGCCGAGAAACTTGAACGCGTCATTGACCGCATTGGCGAAGCACGGGACGCTGCCGACATTGGGGCTTTCGCCCACGCCCTTGGCGCCGATCGGGTGATGCGGCGAAGGCGTCACCGTATAGTCGGTCTCCCAGATCGGCGTCTCGACGGCGGTCGGCAGAAAATAATCCATCAGCGATATGCCGCTCACATTGCCCATCGCGTCATAGACGATCTCCTGGCCCATCGCGATCGCATAGCCTTCGGTGAGGCCGCCATGCACCTGGCCCTCGATGATCATCGGATTGATGCGGGTGCCGCAATCGTCGAGCGCATAGAAGCGGCGAACCTTGTGAACGCCGGTGTCGACGTCGATATCCATCACGCAGATATAGGCGCCGAACGGATAGGTCATATTGGGCGGATCGTAATAGCTCACCGCCTCCAGGCCTGGCTCCATGCCGGGCGGAACCTTGTTATAGGCCGCCCAGGCGAGCTGGGTCATCGTCTTGAACTGTTCGGGATTGCCCTTCACGCGGAAGCGGTCGACGTCCCATTCGAGATCGCCCTCATGCACTTCGAGCATGAAAGCGGCGATCATTTGCGCTTTCGCCTTGATCTTGCGCGCCGCCATGGCGATGGCGGCGCCGGTGACCGGCGTCGAGCGCGAGCCGTAGGTTCCAAGCCCATAGGGCGCGGTGTCCGTATTGCCTTCCTCGATGGCGATATCGTCGGCGGGAATGCCGATCTCGGTGGCGATGATCTGCGCCCAGGTCGTCTCATGGCCCTGGCCCTGGCTCTTCGAGCCCATGCGGCCAAGGGCGCGGCCCGTCGGATGGACGCGAATCTCGGCCGAATCGAACATCGCTATGCCGAGAATGTCGCAATTCTTCGATGGCCCGGCGCCGACGATTTCCGTGAAGAAGGCGACGCCGATGCCCATGAGATCGCGCGTCTCGCCGCGTTTGAAAGCCTCCTGCTTGGCCTTCTGCTCTTCGCGCAGCTTGCGATAGCCGGTCGCCTCCACCGCCTTCTGCATGGCGGTATGATAGTCGCCCGAGTCGTATTCCCAGCCGAGCGCCGATTGATAGGGAAATTGCTCGCGCGTGATGAAGTTCTTGACGCGGAAATCGACGGGGTCGATCCCCAGCTTCTGCGCCATAATGTCCATCGCCCGCTCGATCGCATAGGCGACTTCGGTGACGCGGAACGAACAGCGATAGGCGACCCCGCCCGGCGCCTTGTTGGTGTAGACGCCGTCCACCGAAAGATGCGCCACGGGGAAATCGTAGGAACCGGTGACGATATTGGAAAAGCCGGCCGGCCATTTCGACGGATCGGCGCAGGCGTCGAATGCGCCGTGGTCGGCCAGGATATGCACGCGCAGGCCGGTGACGCGGCCATCCCGGGTCGCCGCGATTTCGGTCGTCATGTGGTAATCGCGGGCGAAGGAGGTCGTCGAAAGGTTTTCGATGCGATCCTCGACCCATTTGACCGGCAGGCCGGTGACGATGGAGGCGACGGCCGAACAGATATAGCCGGGATAGGCGCCGACCTTATTGCCGAACCCGCCGCCGATGTCGGGCGAAATCACATGGATCTTATGCTCGGGCAGGCCGGCGATCAGCGCCACCACGGTGCGGATGACGTGGGGCGCCTGGAACGTCCCGTAGATCGTGATCTCGCCTTTGATCTTGTCGAAACTGACGAGGCACTGGCAGGTCTCGAGCGGGCAGGGGTGCACGCGCTGATAGGAAAGCAGATCCTTGGTGGCGACCTCGGCCTTCCCGAAAGCCGCGTCGGTGAGGTCCTTGTCGCCGATCTGCCAATTGAAGATGTGGTTGTAGTGCTTGCGCGGACCATGCGCGCCGTCTTTCTTGTCCTTGATGTCCTCGCGCAAGACCGGCGCGTCCGCGTCCATCGCTTTGAAGGGATCGATGACGACGGGCAGTTCTTCATATTCGACCTCGACGAGATCGGCGGCGTCGGCGGCGATATAGCGGTCGGTGGCGACGACGAACGCGATCTCCTGGTTCTGGAACAGCACCTTGCCGTCGGCCAGCACCATCTGGACGTCGCCGGCCAGCGTCGGCATCCACGCAAGATTGACGCCTTTGAGCTCTTCGGCGGTCAGCACGGCGAGGACGCCGGGCACGGCTTTGGCTTTCGACGTATCGATGCTCTTGATGCGGGCATGCGCCCGGCTCGAGCGGTGGAAATCGCCATGCAGCATGCCGGGCAATTTGATGTCGTCGACATAATTGCCGCGTCCCTGCGTGAAGCGCACGTCCTCGACGCGCTTTCTCTTGCAGCCCATGCCCTGTAGTTTTTCGGCGCGCTCGATGGCGGATGGATCGGTCGGGGCGTTCATTCCGCAGCTTCCTTATATTCGGCGCCGTTGATCTTCGCGGCGGCGTATTGAATGGCCTTGACGATGTTCTGATAGCCGGTGCATCGGCACAGGTTGCCGGAAATGCCCATGCGGATTTCCGCGTCGCTCGGGGTCGGATTCTCCTTGAGAAGCCGATAGGCGCGAATGATCATGCCGGGCGTGCAATAGCCGCATTGCAGACCGTGCATTTCGCGAAAGCCTTCCTGCAACGCGTGAAGCTTGCCGTCGGCGCCGGCCATGCCCTCGATCGTCAGCACTTCGGCGCCCGCCGCCTGCACCGCGAAGATCGTGCAGGATTTCACCGATTTGCCGTCGATATCGACGGTGCAGGCGCCGCAATGGGAGGTGTCGCAACCGATGTGCGGGCCGGTGACGTTGAGGTTCTCCCGGAGGTAATGGATCAGCAGCGTGCGCGGTTCGACCTCCGCCGAGACGCTCTTGCCGTTGAGCTGCAAAGTCACATTGATCTTGGACATCCGTTCCCCCTTCAGCCGTTCGCGCGCGCAAAGGCGCGGCTCAGGGCGCGGGCGGTCATCACGCCCGCCATCTTGCGGCGATATTCGGCCGAGCCGCGCCCGTCGGCGGCGGGCGAGGCGATCGCTTCGGCCGCCGCCGAGGCGCGCGCCAGCGCGGCCTTGTCCATTTTGGAGCCGACGACGGCCCCCGCCGCGGCATCCGCGAACAGAGCCGTCTCCGCAACATTGGTGAGGCCGATCGCGCAGGTCGCCACCGTCCCATTGGCCAGCGTCAGAATGACCCCGGCGGCGGCGGTCGCATAGTCCCCGACCTTGCGCTTCAGCTTCTCATAGGCATAGCCATGCCCGGCGGGTGGCGGCGCAATCCGGATGGCGGTCAATATCTCGTCGGGATTGGCGGCGGTCGCATAGGCGCCTTGATAATAGTCGCGCGCCGCGACTTTGCGCTCGCCGGCCTTGCCGCGCAGAACATAGACCGCGCCAAGGCACATCATCAGGGCGGGCATGTCATTGCCCGGATCGCCATTGGCGACATTGCCGCCAAGCGTGCCGACGTAGCGCACCTGCGGGTCGGCGATCAGCAGCGCAGCCTCCCTAAGGATCGGCAGCCGGGCGGCGAGCGTTTCCGAGGCGATCAGCTCATGCTGCGTCGTCATGGCGCCGATCACGATTTCACCGCCCTCGGCGCTGACGCCCCTGAGTTCGCCGACGGCGGCCAGATCGATGAGATGGCTCGGCGTCGCAAGCCGCAGCTTCATCATCGGGATCAGGCTGTGCCCGCCCGCGATGACCCGCGCGTCGGCGTCGAAGCTGGACAACAGCGCCACCGCCTCGCTGAGACTGGTCGGACGATGATAGTCGAATGAGCCGGGGATCAACGAGGCCTCCCTGAATCGCCGTCGGCCGCTTAAGCAGCCGATGCGGGACGCCAGATTCGCCCTCTGTGCGCCGCACCATCAATGGGCTGTGCATGGACGGGGGAAAAAATCACGAAAGCGCGCCCAACAGCGCACGAATAACGTCAATATTGCTGACGATTTGCACAAACGGCAGCCGGCGGGGCTCTCTTTTTAGGCTGTTCGCGCCTCGACAAGCTGCTTGACCTGGCGAAAATGCGAACGCGCGATCGGGATGCTGCAGCGCACCGGGGCGGCCAATTCCGCCACGCCGTTTTCTCCGGCGCGTTTCAGGCTGGCGACCCGGTCGATCGCGACGATATGGCTGCGGTGAACGCGCAGGAAGCGGGCGGGATCGAGGCGCGCCTCGATCGCGCTGATGGGCAGCCCGCAGAAATATTCCTGCTCGCCGTCATGGACATAGCAATAATGCGCATTGGCCCGAACCGCGAAAATGTCGTCGGCGCAAATTTCGCGCAGGCGCCCGTCCTTTTCGACGCGGATGAAATTTGGCGGACGCGGCCAGTCCCGCGCCGACGCGCCAGCCGGCTCCCTCGGATTCGTCGAAAGGCCGCCCGGCGCAATTGCGCTCTCGGGGGAAGAATCAGCCTCGGCTCCGACGATCGCCGGTTGAGGCCGCAGGGTCCTGCCGTCAGGCACCAGCGACAAGAGGAACGCCGCCGAAACACTGAAGGCGATCATGGTGGTCAACAGCGCCAGGGTGTTGCGCGACAAAGAGGATTCGGCGGCGACGAAACGGCTCACGTCGAAACAGGTGGGATCGAGCCGCATGCCGGCCATCGCGGTGTAATGCATGCCGGAAATCGCCAGCCCCAGCACGATGGCGGCGCCCAGCACGCGCGAGCGGGTGGCGCGTCGCTCCAGCGTCCACAGGGCGATGGCGCTTGCGGCGATGGAAATCATGACGGACAGCACGACGAACGGCGTTTCCTGACTTGTCGGACCCGCCAGATGCACGGCCGACATCCCGACGTAATGCATGAGGCTGATGCCCAGCCCCATCGCGGTCGCGCCGGCCCCGATCCGCAAGATCGGCGAGCCGTCGGCATGGGCGGCGTAAACGCCCATGCCAACCACGATCACGCAGATCAGAAAGGATAGCAGGGTCGGAAGCACGAGATAGTCGATCGCCGAGGGAAAATCGGCCGCGAGCATGCCGACAAAATGCATCGACCAGACGCCGGTCGCCAAAGTGAGCGAGGCGCCGGCCAAGAGCGCGCGCCGCCGCAAACCTTCCGCCGCGTCGAGACCCCTGGCCAGCGAAAGCCCGACAAAGCTGCCCTGAATGGCGATGGCTATGGACAGCACGACGAGCCACTGCTCGTGCGGAACCGTCATTGTACCCTCCCGGCGCCGCATATCGACGCTTGCGCGAGGGTAGGCCCTCGAAGCCTTTTGGGCAACAGGCGAGCAAGGCTTGCGGAAAGCGAAGATATAGGCGCTCTCTTTGAGCGGACGCGCGCCAAAACAAAAAAAGAATATCGGTTCGACGGGGATGGAATATGAAAGGGGAGTCCTTACGAGACTGGCGGGAGCTTTGAGATGTCCAGCAAAATCGGAACGAGCCTGGCTGCGCTGCTATGCATCGCCGCGCCCAATCTCGCGTATGCCGAGGCGCCGGCCTTGGCGCCGAAAGTTCTCGTCGTCACGATGTTCGGCGGCGAGACGAAGCCCTGGCTCGACGGCGAGACGCTGACGCGCAAGATCGCGGTTCCCGGTTTGCCGAAAGCCTTCCCCGAGGTCGCCTGCACGGATGGCGGATTATGCGTGATGACGACCGGCATGGGCTATGCGAACGCCGCCAGCTCGCTGTCCGCGCTCGTCTGTAGCGGTCGCCTCGACCTGTCGAAGACCTACTTTCTGATTGCCGGCATAGCCGGCGTCGATCCCGCACAGGGCACGCTCGGCTCCGTCCATTGGGCGCGCTATGCGATCGACGGCGGCCTGCAGAACGAGATCGACGCGCGCGAGACGCCGGCCGGCTGGAGCACGGCTATCTGGCGATCGGCGCGCCGGCGCCGGGACAGAAGGCCGAGTTGCGCTACGGCAGCGAGGTCTACCGTCTCAATGAAGACCTGCTGCAGGCGGCCTACAAGCTGACGAAAGACGTCAAGTTGAGCGATGGCGACGCGGCGAAGGCTTATCGAGCCCGCTATGAATCCGGGCCCGCCACAGCCGCCCCAGAAGTGACCATCTGCGACACCGTTTCCTCCGACACCTGGTGGCACGGATCGAAGCTCGCGTCCGCGATGCAGGCCTGGGCCAAGCTCATCACCGACGGCGCCGCCCAGCCCTGCACGACGCAGCAGGAGGACAATGCGACATTGACCGCCCTCAGGCGCGGCGCCGACGCGCAGCTTCTGGACTTCAACCGCGTCGCGGTGCTGCGATCCGCCTCGAATTTCGATCGCGAGGCGCCCGGCCAGACGGCGGCAGAATCGCTGGCGGCAAGGTCCGGCGGCTATCTTCCCTCCGTCGCCAACGCCTATCGCGTCGGCGGCGCGCTCGCCCATGCGATCGTCGCGGACTGGGAAACCTGGAGCGTCGGCCCGCCGAAATAGGCGCGCGCTTTCTTGGTCAGAGCGGCCGCATGAGGGTGATCGAATTCGGGTCGATCTCCACGAGATAGATGTTTCCCGCCTGGTCGCCGGCGACGCCATGCGCGCCGTTGAGCGAGGGGCGCGCGCGGCCGAGGCGCCGGCCATCGGGCGCAAAGGCGCCGAGGCTCGGCACGATGTCGGTGACGAGGATCACGCCGTCGTCGCGCTCCAGGAGGTCCATCGGCCGGCACAGGCCGTCATATTGGCCGAGCCAGCCGCCCTGGCGATCGAACCATTGCACGCGGTTGTTCTCGCGGTCGACGACGAGGACCCGATTCTGGGCGTCGATGATGAGGGCGTGCGGCGTCATGAACTGACCCTCGCCATGGCCGATTCCGCCGAAACTCAGGCGATGGGCGCCGTCCCGCGCAAAGCAATGGACGCGGCCGTTCCCATAGCCGTCGGTGACGTAGATTTCGCCGTCCCGGGCCACCGCGACATCGGTCGGGTGGTTGAACGGCGCCTCCCAGCGCGGCTGGTGGCGATCGCCCAGGGTGAAAAGGACATCCCCCTGGAGCGAAAAGCAGATCACCTGATGCGCGTCGCGATCGACGACGAAGACGCGGTCGTCGCAATCTATGGCGATGCCGTGGGCGTCGAACACCAGGCCGTCGCCGAAACCGCGGAGGAACTCGCCTTGCGGCGAAAAGACCACCACGGGCGGGTCGCCGCCCCGCCGCAGGGCGTAGAGTCGGCCGGCGCTGTCGACCGCGGCGGTGCTGATCCTGGCCGGCGCGATCGCGGCGGGCAGCGGCGCCCAGTTGCGGATGACCTCATAGGTCCGTCCGGCGAGCGCCACGCGCCCATTTTCAAGCGGCGTTGCGGCCTTCATCCTGCGGCTCCTTCGAGACGTTCAACCTCGCGCGTGATGCAATGAGGTCGAAGCGGTCGAGTGTGATCCATTATTCGCGTGGCGGAGCGTTTTTCATCCCTGAAAGCTTGTGTCCGAGTTCACATTATATGAGACGAACCGTCGGAGGCAGATCTCTTCATTGTTTGCTTGGCGGAGCGGCGCGCGAAAGGAATTCGAAGTCAAGGACGCGCAATTGCGCGCCGCCTCCGGCGGTCGCCCGAAGGGCGATCCTTGAGTTCGAATTCCTTTCGCGCATAATCGCCTCCAAGCAATCAATGAAGGCGTGGCGCTGGGAGCAGCGCGAGTCTCCCATGCGTTTGAACTCGGACAATCCTTGACAAGATTTCAGGGATAAAAAAAATGGCCTGCATGCGAACAATGGAGCAATAGCGAATTAGGCGGCGCGCAAACGCCGCCGCGCCTTGGCGTCGCCCGCCAGCGCCGATCAGGCCGCCTTCTTGCCGATAAAGCCATAGAGCATCATGACGAGGCCGATGCCCGCCACGACGCCGGAGACTTCGCCGACGGTCTGCATCAGCGCGACCGGATCGTTCGACCTCGGCGCCGTCGTCCCCATGCCGATGAAAAACGCCGCCCCCGCCAATATCAAGACGAGGCCGACAAAGAAAACCCGCCAATTCCTGCGACGCATGATTCAAGCTCCCCGCGATCTAGCCACGGGTTACGGTCTGTCCTAGGGAAGAGCAAGGGTGGCGGGCCAAGGGCCAAGGCGCCGACAGCGACGAGGATTCTGCAAGATGAAATCCGCATCGGTCTTCGTGGAGGTCGGCCAGCTTGCAATTCCGCCGCCGGACGCCGCCGGGGTGCGCGCTTTCAAGGGAATCCCCTATGCCGCGCCGCCGGTCGGCGCCTTGCGGTGGCGCCCGCCCCAGCCGGTCGTCGCCTGGTCCGGCGTCCGCGCCGCAAACGCCTTCGGGCCGAATTCGATGCAGGGGATCGTCTTCGACGACATCGACCCGACCGTCGCCGGCGTTTCGGAGGACTGCCTCTATCTCAATGTGTGGACGCCGGCGCTCGGCGGCGCGGAGCGGCTTCCGGTCATGGTCTGGATCCACGGCGGTGGGTTCGCCGTCGGGTCGGGGACGGAGCCGCGCTACGACGGCGCCAAACTGGCCGCCCGGGGCGTGCTTGTGGTCACCCTCAACCACCGGCTCAATGCGCTGGGCTTCCTCGCGCATCCCGAATTGAGCGCGGAATCGCCGCTCCATATATCCGGCAATTATGGCATGCTCGACCTCGTCGCGGCGCTGCAATGGGTGGCCCGCAACATCCAGGCGTTCGGCGGCGATCCCGAGGCCGTGACGATCGCCGGCGAGTCGGCCGGCTCCATCGCGGTGAGCGCCCTTATGGCCTCGCCGCTGGCGCGCGGCCTGTTCAGCCGTGCCATCGGCGAAAGCGGCGCCATGTTTCCCTCGCCGAGCCGCAGGGCGGCCGGACTCGCCGAGGCCGAGCGGGCGGGCCTGGAATTCGCCAGAAAAGCCGGCGCGAAAACGCTTGCCGAATTGCGCTCGAAATCGGCCGAGGAGATTTTGGCCGCCAATCCCGGCATGGGCTTCTGGCCGGTCATCGACGGCTATTTTCTGCCGCGCCCTCCCGACCAGATTTTCGCCGACGGCGCGCAAAACGACGTGGCCCTGCTCGCCGGCTGGAACAAGGACGAGGGATTCAATTTCACCCTGCTGCAGGGCGCCGACGCCCCGGGCGCCTATGCGGACAAGGTCCGCGCGATCTTCGCCGATCGCGCCGGCGAGGCGCTGGCGCTCTATCCGGCGGGCGAACCGAGCCTCGACAAAAAGTCGGCGCGGGAATTGGGCGGCGATCTGACGATCATTCACGGCGCCTGGGCCTGGCTCGAAGCGCAGAAGAAGTCGGGCCGCTGCGAAATCTACCGCTACCGGTTCGACCGGGCGCCGCGCACGCCCGACGATTGGTTCGCGCACGCCCCGAGCCGCGAAGCGGGGGCCTTTCACGCCGCCGAAATCCTCTACGTCTTCGACAATCTCCACGCCTTCCCCTGGATATTGACGGAGGACGATCAGCGCGTCGCCGATCTCATGTCGAGCTATTGGCTGAACTTCATCAAGACGGGCAACCCCAACGGCGCCGGCCTGCCCGCCTGGCCGTCCTTCCGCGGCAGCGACAATCCTTTCATGGTGATCGACGCGGCGGCGCAGGTGCGGCCGGACGAGGACCGCGCAAGGCAGGCGTTCCTTGCGCAAACGGCGAAGCGCGGCTGAGCTGAGCGCCCGCAAAAAGCGGCGGCGTCCGCATCGTCCGTTTTAACCATGCGCCAGCTTGGCATCTGTGCTACGGGCTCGGCGATGAAGCCTCCTTCCTTCCACGTATTGACGATCTGCGGCCTCGACGAGCTCGACGACCACGGCGCCCGGGACGTCACCCATGTCCTGTCGCTGCTCGACCCGGGCTGGCCGGAGCCGACCGCTTTCGGGGTCTATGCGCCGCATGTGCGCCTGACCCTGCATTTCCACGACGCGATCGAGCCCGCGCCAGGGATCGTGATGCCGCAGGCCGGGGACGTCGAGACGATCCTCGCCTTCGGGCGCGATCTTGGCGAGGACCTCGGCCATCTCCTCATCCATTGCCATGCCGGCATTTCGCGCTCGACCGCCGCGATGACGATGATCCTGGCGCAGGCCTTTCCCGAGGAGGACGAGGAGGCGATCGTCGAGCGGCTCGTTCAGATCCGCCCGCAGGCCTGGCCGAACTCCAGGATGATCGCCTTCGCCGACCAACGGCTCGGCCGCGGCGGCCGGCTCACCGCGGCGGTCAATCGGCTCTACGCCCGCCGCCTCGCCGGCCGGCCGGAGCTCGCCGAAGTGATGCGCCGGCTCGACCGCGACCGCGAGGTCGAACTCGGTCTGGGGGGCAAGGCTTAGGGGCAGCCGAAATTCGCTTGGCAATTGTCCCAGTTCAAGCGCTGGTTCCAGCGCCACGCCCTCATTGATTGCTTGGAGGCGATTGTGCGCGAAAGGAATTTTAACTCAAGGATCGCCCTTCGGGCGACCGCCGGAGGCGGCGCGCCCATAGGGCGTCGAAGGACGCCCGTCATAAATGACGGGCTTTGGCGCGTCCTTGACTTAAAATTCCTTTCGCGCGCCGCTCCGCCAAGCAAACAATGAGGTGATCTGCCTCCGATGAGGAGCCTCAGATCTCGCCACCCCGGGCTTGACACATCCCCACCAATGTTCCTATTTTGTTCTCACGGAAGTCGAGCCGATGGGACGCGGGCATGGTCTATCACAAGCTGCCCGACAAGATCGCCAATCCCGGCCCGCTGCTCGGCGTCATGCGGACGTGCCGGGAGGCGATGATCCGCGCGTCGAGCCAGGTCAAAGTCGGGGGAACCTTCTACTACGGCTTTCACATGGTGATCGCGGCGATCGACGCCCTGGCGACGCTGATGATCCGCCGCCCGGACTATTTCTGGAAAGGCGGATCGGCGCCGGAATCGGAGGCCATCAGGGAGCGCGACCGCAAGGAGCGCGAGGCCGAGGCCGGTCTGAGGCCCTGGCCCGATGACTGACGCGCCGCCCGCTCCTCCCGACCCAACCGCCGACGACATCATCGCCGATTGCGGCGGCGACGCGCGGGCGGCGGTGATCGAACTGCTGGCGATCCTGCGCAGCCTCATTCACGAAAACCAGACGCTGCGCGAGGCCGCCTCGCCGGGATTTGCGCGCAAGCGCCCGGTCGTGTTTGGATCGTCGTCCTGACGATCTGAGGCCAGCGCCATGTGCGGTCGGTTCACGCAATGCTATTCCTACGCGGAAGTTGTCGCCTATCTGCGCCTGCTCGAACCCGTCGCCACGCCCAATCTGCGCCCGCGCTATAATATCGCGCCGACGACCCCGATCGATGTCGTCGTCGATCGCGGCAGGGGCCGCGAGCTTGTATCGATGCGCTGGGGCCTGATCCCGGAATGGTGGAGCAAGTCGGCCAAGGAGACGCCGCCGACGTTCAACGCGCGCGGCGAGGAGGCGGCTGCCAAACCGATGTTCCGATCCTCCTTCAAGAAGCGCCGCTGCATCATTCCGGCCAGCGGCTTTTACGAATGGACGGGGCCGAAAGAAGCGCGCCAGCCGCATTATTTCACGGCGGGCGACGGCCGGATTCTCGCCTTCGCCGGCCTATGGGACCGTTGGAAGGACCCGTCGAACGGCGAGGATATCCTGTCGTGCTCGATCATCACCATCGGCGCCAGCCAATGGATGGGCGCCTATCACAATCGCATGCCGGCGGTGCTTGACGAACGCGACTTCGACGCCTGGCTGAATGGTTCGGCGGGGCCGGAAGTGCTGAAGCCCGCGCCGGAGGATTTGCTGCGCGAGCATCCCGTATCGACGCGCGTCAACAAGTCGGGCGTCGGCGACGACGACCCCTCGCTGATCGCGCCGCAAGCGATCCCCGACGAAGCCGCCTTGCCCGAGCTTCCCAAGGACGAAACGGAGCCCTACGACGGCGCGCCGATGTAAGGGGAATATCAAGGCAGGTCGCCGCGCGCCACCTCCCATTCTTAATCGCGCTCGTCTCGCGACGCTTGACCCTTGTGTTTCAACCGCAAGAAACGGGCATCGCCTCCCTCGGCGAGAGCCTAGATCGAGCCTCGACTTGCCGGAGGCAGACATGATCACCGCCTGTCATAGCGCCGTTCTCGACCATCCCCTGGAGACGGTCTGGTCGCTCATTCGCGACTTCAACAATTATCCCGCCTATATCGACGGCGTCGCCGAGAGCCTCATCGAGGACGACAGGCGCGGCGACGAGGTCGGCGCTGTGCGCCGGTTTCTTTACGGCGGCAATTGGATTCGCCAGCGCCTCGCCGATCATTCGGACGAGCGCCATTCGCTCCGCTATGTCGGAATGGACCCGCTGACGTTTCCCCCCGGGCTCGCAGCCGAGACGCCATCGCCCGCCGGCTATGAGGGCGTCATGCATCTGCTGGGAATCGTCGAGGGCGAGCGCACTTTCCTCGAATGGTCGGTGACGCTGGACGCGCCGCCGCAGGAGGCCGAGCGCTGGCGCGATTTGCTGCGGTCGCTGATTCCGAAATGGACGGATTCGCTGAAAAGAGCGCTGGCCCGCCAAGCCGAGCTCCCGCGCTGACGCCGCGGGCTCGCGCGAACTGGCGATCCCCGGGAGTGGCGCGCGTGCAACAGCAAGAACCGGATAGCGGCGGGCGCGCCGGGATCGGGTCTTTGAAGGAGGCGGTGCTGAACCCGGAATAGGCGCGTTGCCTCCCGCGTCGGGGGGCCACGCCGCCGAGACGCCGTCAAGTCGCTACGCGACTCCTCCGCTTCGCTTCGGCGCCTTCGGCGTGACTGCGTCTCGGCGGCGTGGCTTGTTGCCTCCATGTTCCTTTGGTGCGCGAAGCGGCCTACTGGCCCCTTCGCGCACCAAAGGAACATGGTGGCCAACGGCCATCGCCGCGCGGAGCGGTCAAGGCTCGCGAAGCCCGGCGAATGCTCTTGCATTCGCCCAGCGACGCGACCGCCGAAGGCGGCTTGGCCTTTGCCGCGAGCACGGCGATGGCAGCGCCGCCCTTAAACGAGTGAAGCGCATATTTCGTTGTCGCCGCCCCAGGCCGGAATCGCAAAGCTAATATTAACATATGTATATATCTTTATATGGCGGCTTGCCGGAAAGCGCCAAACACCCGTGACGCGGCCGTGCTTTTTGCGACAATCCGGGCGCGGTATGGGCGCGGAAGGCGTGTTTTGGCTTTCAGGACGCGCAGAACGGGCGCGATTTCGTGCTTATTCGCGACGGATTTCGGGCGTCGCGTTGCCATCGATCGGCGAAACGCATATCGCTTCTGGTTTATAGAAACAATTTCTGGACATTCCAGCTTTTCCGTCGCATCATCGTGGATGGTCATTGCAAGCGGAGCGAAGCAATCCAGCGATCGTGTCCTATCTCAGGAGTTCACGACCTCTGGATTGCTTCGCTCCGCTCGCAATGACGGGGTAATCACACAGAGGGAGTTCGTGAAAATCGCGTTTCCAAGTTTTTTCGGTCCTAAACCATTGATATCTCATAACCGGCCCAAGGAAATGTTTGGAAAAAGCTTGGAAAATATTTGGCGGGGCCGTTCGCCTCGCCGCTAAGTCATTGATATCCTAGAGGTCGGAAAAATCGAGGCTGGCCGATTTCCTGGCGCAACCCAGGAAATCCAAGGCTCCCGCAAATTTCCGCATCGACCCGCCCGGCCCTTGGATTTGAGCAAGGCGCGGTCCATTCTGGCGCGCGGAGACTCTCTCATGACGCCCACGCTCGCCGAACTGCTTCGCGATTGGCGCGATTTTTTCATGCTCGTCGGCGCGGCGTCGGCGACCTTGGTCGGCCTGATGTTCGTGGCGGCCTCGATCGGCTCGAACATTTTCAGCGAAGAGCACCGCGGTCCCATGGGCGCCTTCCTCACGCCGACCGTGGTGCATTTCGCCACGCTGCTGTTCCTCTGTCTGCTGGCCATCATGCCGATTTATAGCTGGCTCGTCCTAGGCGGCGCGCTCGCCGCCGGCGGGCTCGCCGGCCTGATCTATTGCGGGCGAATATTGGTTGAGATGGTCGTGCGCCGCCGCTTCAAGGTCGATCTCAGCGACCGGCTGTTCTACTCGCTGCTTCCGACGCTGGGCTATCTCTTGTTGCTGGGGTCGGCGGGGCTGCTGTTCGCGCAATCGGCCGCGAGCGTCGATGTCATCGCCGCGGCGATCCTGGTTCTGCTGCTGGCGGCCCTGCGCAACGCCTGGGACATGACGGTGTGGATCGCCATCAACTCGCCCTCCGGACCGCCGCGGCCGAAGCCTAAGCCGGAAGATCCAAACGCCTCGCCTGTCGCCGCGGACGGGGCCCCGCAATTCAGGCGTCGCGACCTTCCCTAAGAGGCCGATCGGCTATTTCGGCGGAGAGGGCAGGGCCGAATAGACCTCGCCCGGCACGATGACGGAGACCATGAGGCTCGTCTTGTCGTTCGGCCCGAACGGGCCGGGCGCCTTGTTCTTGACGGGGGGCAGCGAGCGCAGATAGGCGACGATGGCCTGCGCGTCGCCCGGGGTCAGATGCGACAGGGCCTCGAACGGCATCACGCCGGACAGCGTCCGGCCGTCCGGCCGCTTGCCCTTGGTCATCGCCGCGACGATCTGCGCGTCGGTCCAGGCGCCAAGGCCCGTCTCCTTGTCCGGCGTGAGATTGGGGCCGACGAACACGCCGACGCCCTGGATGCCGAAGCCGACGTCCGAGCCGCCGAACAGGCGGTTCTTGTCGCTCGCCCCGAGCATGCCGCCCGGCGTGTGGCAGTCCGAACAGCCGCTGAGGGTGACGAGATATTTGCCGCGATCGACCGCCGCCTGACCCGCGCGAACGGCAGCCGGCGCGGCGAGGGCGCCGATCGCCGCCAGCAAACACAGATAGCCTCCGCGCATGGCGTCCTCCCTTGTCCTTTTCGCCGGCCATCGACGACAGCAACCCTTATCATAAATCGCCGCGAAGGCGCCCCGCGCATTGCGGCAGTCAATCGATCAGGGAACCAGCACCGCCGCGCCCTGGAATCGCCCGGCCCGGAGATCGGCGAGCGCCTCGTTGGCGGCGGCCAGCGGGTAGCGCGTCGTATGGGTCCGAACGCCGGCCTTCGGCGCGAGGGCGAGGAACTCGCGCCCGTCCTGGCGCGTCAGATTGGCGATCGACGACACCCGCCGCTCCTCCCACAGGATATTGTAGGGAAAGCGCGGAATGTCGCTCATGTGGATGCCGCCGCAGATCACCCGCCCGCCCTTGCGGACGGCGCGCAGCGCGAGGGGGACGAGATCGCCGACCGGCGCGAAGATTATCGCCGCATCGAGCGGCGCCGGCGGCGTCTCGTCCGAGCCGCCGGTCCAGATCGCGCCGAGCGAGCGCGCCAGCTCCTGCGCCGCCGCATCGCCCGGGCGGGCGAAAGCATAGACCTCGCGTCCCTGCCAGACGATGACCTGCGCGATCACATGCGCGGCGGCCCCAAAGCCGTAGAGGCCGATTCTTTTGCCCTTGCCGGCGGCGCTAAGCGAACGCCAGCCGATCAGCCCCGCGCAGAGCAGCGGCGCGGCGGCGACCGGATCGGGGAAATCCGGCATCGGAAAGACAAAGGCCGCCTCGGCGACGAAATGGGTGGCGAAGCCGCCGTCGCGCGTATAGCCGTTGAACAGGGGATAGTCGCACAGGTTCTCGCGCCCCTCCGTGCAATAGGGGCAGGCGCCGCAGGCATGGCCGAGCCAGGGCGCGCCGACCCGCTCGCCGACGGCAAGGTCGCGCACGCCCGCGCCGACCGCCTCAACGACGCCGACGATCTCGTGTCCAGGGACGATCGGCAGCTTGGGGCTTGGCAGTTCGCCGTCGACGACATGAAGATCGGTCCGACAGACGGCGCAGGCCTCGACGCGCAGCCGGACCTCGCCGGGTCCCGGGACCGGATCGGGCCGCTCCTTTAACCGCAGCGGCTCGCCGATACGGTGCAAGACCATCGCCTTCATCGCTCGTTCTCCTCAATGGGCCATGAAGATCGGCACGTCCGACGAGGCCAGCATCTCCCTTGTCGCGCCGCCCAAGATCCATTCGCGAAAGCGCGAATGGCCATAGGCGCCCATCACGACGAGATCGGCCGACATCTTATGGGCTTCCTCGATCAATATCTGCGCGACGGTCCGGTTCTCCGCCTCGACCGCCATGATTTCGACCTCGACGCCGTGACGATCGAGGTGGGCGGCGACGTCCATCACGGGCTCGGCTTGGCTGTCTTGCGCAGCCACCCTTATGAGGCGCGTCTTCGTCGCCTGCCGCAAGAACGGCAGCGCCTCGGCGACCGCGCGAGCCGCCTCGCGCGTGTCCTGCCAGGCGATGAGAACGTTGCGGCTATCCGCCTTCGGCCTCTGGCCTGGCGGGATCGCGCAGACGGCGTGGCCGCCCTCGAACAGAACCGCCTCGAGCAGGCGATCGCCGACATAGGTTTCGCTATTGCGGTACGGCGCGCTCGCGACGAACAGATCCGCCCAGCGCGCCTCCGAGGCGCCCAGTCGTGGAATGTCCATGCGCTGCGCCGCGATGCGGCGTATTTCGTGGGGCGCGGCAAGGCGCTGAAAGCGCGCCTCCAGGCGAGCCAGGACAAGGTCGCCCTCAGCGCGGGCCCGCTCCTCCATTTCGACGACGGCGCCCATCGCGGTGAAGCCAGGCTCGCCGCCGAAGGCGATCATGTAATCGGGGAGCGGGTTGGCGTAGAGCCCGGTCACATGGGCGCCAAAGCGCGTCGCGATCGCCTCCGCATGAGCGAGGCGAATTTCGTCTTCGCCGGTTCCATCGAGATGGAGCATCAAATCCTTGAACATTTCGCGGGCCTGCTTTCTTGGCGAGGCGAGCGCGGCGCCTCATCGCGGCGACGTCCATCGTCGCCGCGCTTCACCTCGCCATGATATACTCCGGGCGCCAGGACGGCGAATGCGAAAGCGCGCGCGTGGGACGAGGCGGTCCTGCCTCGCGGCTTGCCAGCCGCGCCGGATCGGGAGCAACATCAGGCAACCGGCGGCCGAAGACCGAATCGGTTGGGAGGAGAACGCATGAACCTGACCAGCGAGCAGAAGAAAACCGTCCTTGCCGCCTTCCTCGGCTGGATGCTCGACGCCTTCGACTTCTTTCTCCTTGTCTTCCTGCTCAGCGACATCGCCAAGGAGTTCGACGTCAAGGTTTCGGAGGTCGCCTATGCGGTGTTCCTCACGCTCGCCATGCGCTTCGTCGGCGCCTTCGTGTTCGGCCGTCTTGGCGACCGCTTCGGGCGCAAGCCGATTCTCATGCTCGACATCGTCTCCTATTCCGTGGTCGGGGCGCTGGCCGCCTTCGCGCCGACGCTGTGGGCGTTCCTGCTGCTGCGGGCCCTGTTCGGCATCGCCATGGGCGGCGAATGGGGCCTTGGCAGTTCGCTGGTGATGGAATCTATTCCGCCCCGCGCGCGCGGCTTCGTGTCCGGCCTTCTGCAATGCGGATATCCGGTCGGCTATCTCCTTGCCTCGGTCGCCTACGGCCTGCTCTATCAGCGCACCATCGGCGATTTCACCATCGGCTGGCGCGCGATGTTCCTGCTCAGCGTTCTGCCCGCGCTTGTCGTGCTGTTCATTCGCTCGCATGTGCCGGAATCGCCGGCCTTCGCCGAGGCGCAGAAGGCCCCCAAGCCGAAGCTGATCGACACTTTGCGCGCCAATTGGGGCGTCGCGCTCTATTCCGTCGTGCTGATGATGTGCTTCAACCTGTTCAGCCACGGCACGCAGGACCTCTACCCGACCTTCCTGCAAAAGCAGCACGCGTTCGATCAGACGACAGTGAGCTGGATCACCATCGTCGCCAATCTCGGGGCGATCGTCGGCGGCCTGTCGTTCGGCCTCGTGTCGGAGCGGATCGGCCGCGTCAACGCCATCACCATCGCCGCGCTCATCGCGCTGCCGGCGCTGCCGTTATGGGCCTATGCGTCGACGCCGTTCCTGCTCGCCGTCGGCGCCTTCATCATGCAGATCAGCGTGCAGGGCGCCTGGGGGGTCATTCCCGCCCATCTCAACGAACTTTCGCCGGGTCCGGTGCGCGCGACCCTGCCGGGCTTCGTCTATCAGGCCGGCAATTTCCTCGCCTCCTACAACGGACCGTTCCAGGCCAAGATCGCCGAATCGTCGGGCGGCGACTACAGTTTCGCGCTCGCGCTGGTCGCGGGGGTCGTCGCGGTGGCGATCGTCATCGTCATCCGTTTCAGCCCGGAGCGGCGCGGCGAGGTCATGTCCGTCGCACATTGAGCCGCGCCCTGTGCGCTTGCGGTTCGCCGCGGCTTTGCTAGCTGGCGGCGAGCGCCTGGCGAAAGGCGACTGCGTTCCAATAGCCCTCCGCCCGGACGATCAGGCCCTGCGCGTCCACCTGCAACACGTCGATGCCCTCGGCCTTGACTTCGCGTCCGGCCCTGCCGCGCGCGGTCATCGTCCAATGAGCCGCGATGCTGGCGCCGCTCGGCAACGCGGCGAGCACCTTGATCTCGACCTTGGACGCCAAAGCCGCCACTCCGGAAGCAAACAGCCCCGCCACGCCCTCCCGCCCGTGGCGGACGGGACTGCCGACGGGATCCTCGATCTCCCCGTCCACAGCGAACACCGAGGCGATGCGTTGGGGGTCGCGTGCGGCGATCGCCGCAAAATAGGCCTCGAGGGTCTTGCGCAGCGCCTCGGCGTTCGGCGGGGTCTCGCCCGACATGTTCCTGCGTCCTTTCGCTCAAGCCGCCGGCTCATTGGAATACTCCCAGGGCCGCATCGGCGCCGACATCCACTGCCTGATTGTCGGCAGCGCCAGAAATAAGGGGCGCGCCTCCCGATGTCGAGCGTCGGCCAACAAGCTGCGTCGATCTTTCAGCTTGTCGAGCCCACCGTCAGAGCAATGAGCCCTGAAATCCGGTCGTCGGCTTCGAGTTGCCCGGTGAGAACGAAATATTTGTACAGGACAAGAAGCGCCACGAGCCGCTCGCGCGCCGCGTTGCGGAACTGTTCGGCGAAGGCGTTGGCGTTGCGAATGATTTGCAAGGCCTCCCCGAAGTTTCTCTCGTAATAAAGGATCTTCTCCTCGAGATCTTCGAAATCGTCCCGCAGCAGAGCGTAGTGCTTGCCGGCTTCCAGGCGGCCCTCCATGAACCAAGTTTCATGATTGGGCAGAGGCATGAGGCACAGGCTGTTCGATGCCAACACCCATTTTAGATTCGTCGCGACGTCAACGCCTTCAATCGAGATCACATAGCGGAACCCCATCTGTTGCCTGGCAGAAAGGAACGGCTTGAACGGACGTCCCGTCGGCGATCCGACGTCGCAGAGCGGATGATCGAAGTGGCGGGAGACAAGCGCGACGCGTTTTGGGTTATGCAGACCGCCGCGCCAGACGGCGATCGGCTTTTTGTCGCGAAAGTCCATTTCATCGCCTGGAAAATTGAAGTGCCGAAACTTGTCGAGATTAATCAGAAGCGAATTCTGGTTGTCGCCGAAAATTGGCCGAGATTTCACGAAGCTTGGACGATCGGGAACCTGCGTGACGTCGCCGAATGCGTAGTTGAGCCGGAAGCGTCTGGGGAAGTAGCGGGCGTGCTCCTTGAGGTCGTAGTAGTACATGCTGCGATCCATCGGCAGGGTCGCGACATTCGCCGAATATTCTTGCGGCCGCAGCGGGTGGGAAAGCTTGTTGTAGTAGTTGGCTCGCTGCGACAGATATGCCGCGTCGTAACGATCCGCCTCGGCGAGGAGGCGCGGCAGGAGGTTCCTGAACAGGAATTGCGGGGCCAGGTCGCGCGCGATGTTGCGAATGTAATAGCCGACCCTGTTGAGCTTTCGTCTGATCGATGCCACTTGTCCCCGCGCCTCATGCCCGACAGCGCCGCCGATGCGCGGGACTTTACAGGTCCCGCAGCGCCGCGTCGCGGGGCTTGGCGCCAAGGCTGGTTACGGGGACGGGAGACGCAGCGCCCGATTGGCCTAACCCCGAACGGACCGGGCGCCCTGATATGGCGCAAGGCGCCTCGCGGTCTCAAGCGGACGGGCCGCGAACCGTCGTCACGCCCCTTTGCGCGCGCCGCGCGCCGCTTCGACCTTGGGTTGGTTTGCCGCTCCATTGGCCTCTTTTGCAGGAACGGCGCCCTGCGCCTGGCTTGCGCTTTCGCTCGCGGCCTCGGTGCGTTGAAGGCGGTCGACGGAGGCAAGGCTGAGCAGATGCGCATAAATCGCCGGCAACAGGCCTTCGCTCCTCAGGCGCAGGAAATCGGCTTCGGGCAAAGCGTTGAGCTTGGCTTCGTCGACCGTGAGGCATCCGTGCAAAGCGGCGCTGGAGCCGGAATCGAGCTTGGACTCGATCGTCACGCCCCGCAGCAGCCGCAACTCGTTCAGAGTCTTGGCTAGCCCGTCGGTTCGCTTCGCCGCCGCAAAATAATCGTTGATGAGCTTGATGCGCTCCGTCAACAGCGGCGTATCGGAACCGTCCTCGGCGAATAGCCGCTCTCCGATGGTTTGGTTCAAACCGTCGTAGGTCTCGTCGATGCAGGCGACCGTGCCGCCCTTGTCCAGCTCGCCCAGCATGAAGGGATAACGGCGCGCGAAGGCGGGGATGTAGCCCCCGGACCAGCCGCCCTCAGCGTTGACGAAGACGTTCTGGCCGGGCCGCAGGCCGACGAGGAAAACGGCGGCCGGAAGCGGCGAAGCGGGCAGGAATACGATGGGCAGATGGCGAGAGGCCATGGCGAATTCGTCGATCACGGCAGGAATTATGTGGGTCTTCGACGCGAAGGCAAACCGGTCGGCGCCGTTTTTCAACCGCAGTCCGCGATGTTTCGCACGATCGAGTGGGGTGATAGAGCGGTAGAACAGCGGATTGTCGGCCATGATCGCCTCGTCCTGGTCTTGAGCGCTCGCGGCCGCGAAAGAGGCCGGTTCGGCGTCGATCGTCCGCAAGTCATGGGAAGTTCGGCTCGCTTCCTCGCACGTCTGCGCCCAACGCGTCCAGTGCGTCGCGGCTCCGCGCCCACGATCGACGAAAGAAGTTCCAGGTTTCGCCGGGGCGATCGAACCGGATCGCCGCGACTTTTTTTGGGGCTTTCTCGACGCGCGGCGGCGGCTCATTGCCTAGGATAAAGCCATATCCGGACGGTTTCGCGTTGCTTCCGCTTTGCCAAGCTCCGATACGCTACGCCCCGGCCCTTCCCCTTGTGATTTGCGCAACGATCTGCTTTGGATAGCCGATTGGAGGCCGCTGTGGGCAACTCTTGGGGCGTCGCTTGTCTGGGGAATCAACCGCTTTTCGAAAGTCGATTTCGCGGCGTGCCAGAGGGTGTTTCGCGCTGAACAGCGGGGTGGGTGCGGGTTCTCGCCAGTGCGTTCGATTATGGGCAGCCGGGGCGTTTCCGTGAACCAGAGCTCAGTCTTTGTCGCCGCCGCACTTGTGACGCTGTATGCGTTCAGCGCGCAGGCGCAGACGCCGCCGCCGGCTACTGCTCCGCAGGTCAATCCCGGGCTTATCAACAATCAGAATCAGCAAAATCGCGAGCAGTTGCAGCAGCGCAACGAATTGCCGCAAGGGCCGGCGGTGCTCGCCGCTCCGCGAGGCGAAAGCAATATCGTGGCGCCGGGCGGACCGACGTTCATTCTGCGCGGCGTCAAGGTCGACAAGTCGCATTTCCTGTCATCGCAGGATCTCGACGCGATCACCTCGAAATATATCGGGACGCGCGTCGATATTTCCGGCGTGCAGAGAATGGTCAAAGAGATCAACGATCTCTATGCGCAAAGAGGGATCATCACCGGGGCTGCCTACTTGCCCCGTCAAAAGTTGAAGAACGGCCTCGTCGAGGTGAAAATCGTCGAAGGCCGACTCGAAAAGGTGAAGATCACCGGGGCGAACGCTCTTTCAAACGACTTCGTGCTTTCCCACGTCGATTTGAAAGAAGGCGACTACGTCGATGTGCCGCACATAACCCAGGATCTGGCTTTCTTCAACAAGACCGGCGTCGCGCGCATTCAGGCGCTGATGCAGCCCGGCGCGCAGTTCGGATTGACGGACGTCGAACTGGCGGTGACGGAGCCGCCCAAAAACCTCGTTCAGGTCTTCGTCGACAATCAGGGCGTGTCGTCCGTCGGCGAGCTTGAGGCGGGAACTTTGCTGCAGCATTATGGAATGCTGGGGTTCGACGACAAACTGACGCTTTACGCCGTCAAATCGGAAGGCAACATAAATGGCAACGCCGGCTATAATATAGCGGTCGATCCATGGGGCGGACGCATCGGGGTGAGCTTCACGCGCGGCGAGATCCACGACGTTGCCGGGCCTTACAAATCGCTGGATATAACCGGCGAGTCGGAAGTCGCGTCCATCAACGCGAGCCAGCCTCTGTTCGCCACTTCCGACTGGCTTTTTCTCGTCAACGGGTCGCTCGCCCGCGACGTGTCCTCCTCGGATCTGTCGCAGACTCCCATCACCGGCAACTATACGAGCCTGGAGACCGGAGGCATCACCCTGGGCTACACCGGGGCCAACGCCTCGGCCACCGTCTCACCGACCGTATCGGCCGCCCAGTCCTATAGCGACGTTTCCGGCTTGAGGGAGAATTTCGCGTTGCAGAGCGGGACATTGAGCTCGTTGCTGCAATTGCCCTATGGCTTTAACGCGACGCTGGGCGGCGCCTGGCAGCTCGCCTCGAAGGAACTGCTGCCGGGCGATCAGTTGTTTCAGATCGGCGGTCCAACCACGGTTCGCGGCTATCCAACCAGCGCGGTGGCCGGACCGGACGGTTATTATGACAATCTCGAACTGCACCGCCCGATCGCGGTGTTGGACACCAGCCTCGACGTTTACGGCTTTTTCGACCACGGCGCCGTCTATAATCATTTTCCGGCCGTTCAGACCCTGAATTCGGCGGGCATGGGGTTTTCCTGGTCGGTAACTAAATATGTGGTCGCCGAACTCAGCGCGGGCTTTCCCCTCGACAAAGTTGTCGACCCGCAGTCGCCCTATGAAATTTATTTTCGGCTGACCGCCAAACTCCAGTAGTCGGCAGCCTTTCTCGCCTCCGGCGCCCGCAAACGGCTCGCGACGAGCCCGCTCAGTCGCTCATTGGCGAGACCGCCCAAAACGAGCCGCCAGCCGCCCCGCCCATTCGCGCCAAATGGCGCCGAATGTCTCCAGAAGCTGGAGCCGTGTCTTGGCAGGCGGCGTCGAGCCGCCGTCGCGCCCAAGCTGGCGCTCCAGATTTGCGGCGAAGTCGGCGATGAGGCGGCGCGCCACCGCCTCGACGAGACCCGGTCGGCCAAGCTGGCCGAGGAGACCGCTAAGGGAATATCCGACGCGGATCTCGATTACCGCGCCGGCGCCGGCCTCGCTCGGCCTTACCCGATAATCGACGGCGCCGCGGGCGCGCGAGCGGCTCGCGGCGTCGCCGCCCGCCGCAAGGATGCGGCCGGCGAGCCGGGACGCGTCGCGGGAGATTTGCGCTTGGCCGCGCAGACGAGCGGTGATGGGCCCCAACGCGACGGCAAAGCTTCCTTCGGCATGGTCGGCGCTGGCGGCGGTAAGCGACAGACCGGGAATGGCCGCGGCGACCGTTCTGACATCGGCGAAATGGGCGAACACGGATTCTGGCGTGTCGTTGACATACAAGCTGCGCTCGAACTCATGCGTCGGCGTGAAATCGACCGGCCGCATCGTAACTTGAACGTCCTCGCCGGCACCCTCGACCGGCGAGGATCGCTTCGCTCCGGCGACCCCTGATTCCTGCGAAACGTCGAAGGTCAAATGGGCGCCCACCGGGCCAAGCGCCGCCCGGCCCGCCCCGGGAACGGCCGCGACGCCCCGGCCGCGCCGCGCCGCGATCACCTCCTTCACCGCGTTGACGATGCCCACATAGCCCGTGCAGCGACAGAGATTGCCGTTGAGGCCGATGCGGATCGCCCGCTCGTCCGCAAAGGGCTGGCGCAGAGCCAAGTCCCGCGCGCTGATCATCATGCCGGGCGTGCAATAGCCACATTGAAGCGCGTGGTGACGGCGGAAGGCCGCGCGGAGTTCGCCAGCCAGTTCGTCGTCGTCAAGACCCTCGATGGTGGTGATCTCGGCGCCCGCGCAGGCCACCGCGAAGGTGATGCAAGAGCGCGCCGGCTGACCGTCAAGCAAGATCGTGCAAGCGCCGCAGACGCCGTGCTCGCAGCCAAGGTGCGTGCCGGTCAGGCCGCAGGCGTCGCGCAGAGCGTCGGCCAGACTCGTGCGCGGCGCGACCGGCGCCTGCCTCTCCCGGCCATTGACGGTGAGGGCGAGCGTCGTCACGCCGCCATCTCCAAAGCGGCGCGGGCGAGAACCGCGGCGTGAATGTGTCGACGGACCGGATCGGCGACGCCCGCCGCAATCAGCGCGGCGCTCGCCGCCGCGGCGTTGACGCGAAAGGGCGCGCCCATGTCGCGACCTTTGCTCAGCAGGTCCTGGGCGCTCGCAAGGCGGGGGGCGCCGTCGAGCGCGCCAAGCGCGACGCGTCCGACCATGGTATCGGGCTCGAGCGATATGGCGGCGCTCGCCTTGGAGAATTCTCCGACCTTGCGGCAGCTCTTGGCGTAGCCGAACAAGGATCGAGGCGGGCGCCTCGGCACGCGCACCGCGACAACCAGTTCCCCGGCGGCGAGCGCCGTAGTCAGCGCGCCTGTCAGAAACGTCTCGACCGGCAAGCTTCGTTCGCCGCGCAAGCCGCGGACCACGACGCTCGCGCCCAGCGCCGGGAGGGTCGTAACCCAATCGGCGGCCGGATCGGCGTGGCAGAGACTCCCGCCGATCGTCCCGCGATTTCTGACAGCCCGGTAGGCGATGCCGGCCGCGATGCGCGCCAAAACGCCGCCAAGGCCGGCGACGATGCGGTCGTCCTCGATGTCGGCGTGGGTGACGCAGGCGCCGAGGGTGAGACCCGCGCCGTCGGCGCTGACCCGGCGCAGCTCCGATATCGCTGAGATGTCAATGAGAACAGGCGGCTGAACGATGCGCAGATTAAGCATCGGGCCGAGCGACTGGCCGCCCGCGATCAGCTTGGCCGCCGGCCCCTCGGAATCGAGGATACGCAGCGCCTCCTGGACGCTCGCGGCTCTTTCATAGCGGAAGCTCGCAGCTTTCATGCGGCGGCCTCCGTCGGCGTCGCCCGGCGCGCGTCAAGCACGGCGCCGACGATGTCGGTTGGCGTCACCGGCGAGTGGAGCAGTTCCGCGCCGACGGCGGCCAGCGCATCGTTGATCGCGTTGACGAGCGCGGCGGGGGGAGCAATCGCGCCCCCCTCGCCAATGCCCTTGACGCCGAAGGATGTGTAAGGGGAGGGCGTCTCCATGTGTTCCAGACGCGGAGCCGGCGTCTCGGCGGGCCCCGGCAGCAGGTAGTCGGCGAACGTCGTCGCCAACGGTTGCCCCGCGCTGTCGAACCGCATTTCTTCGTAAAGCGCGGTGCCGAGGCCCTGTGCGAAACCGCCGTAGATCTGTCCGTCGACGATCATCGGGTTCACGAGAACGCCACCATCTTCGACGATCACGTAGTCGAGGATTTCGATTTCGCCCAGGTCGGTATCGACGGCGACCAGCGCAGCATGGGCTGCGTAGCTGAAGGAGCCGCTGTCCCTCTGGGGTTTGTATCCCGCCGTGACTTCGAGCCCGCCGGCGTCCACGTCGCGCGGCAGGTCTTGCGGGCGACGGTACCAGACTTTCGCGATGTCGCCGACGCTCAGACTGCCGCCGGGGCCGAAGACGCGGCCCTCGGCCAGTTCGACATCGTCGATCCCGGCTTGCAGAAGATGCGCGCCGATCCTGCGACATCGCTCGGCAAGCTCCCGGCAGGCGCTCGCGACGGCGCCGCCGGCCATGACCATGCAACGCGACCCCCAGGTGCCGGTGGAATAGGGGGTGACCGCGGTGTCGCCGTGGATGACGCGGGTTCGATCGATGTCGATCCCCAGGATTTCGTTGGCGATCTGGGCGAGCGTCGTCTCCAGGCCCTGGCCGTGCGAATGGACGCCGACGCGGATTTCGAGACCGCCGTCGGGCGTCAGCCGCGCCTGCGCCTGCTCATGGCCGGGCACCATCGGAATGCCCCACCCCGCGTAGATGGACGTGCCATGCGCCGCTTGTTCGCAGTAAATCGAGAAGCCCACGCCGATTCGACGACCATCCGCCTCGGCGCGCGTTTGCCGCTCGCGTACGCGCTCGAGGTCGATATTGACCGCCGCGCGGCGCAGGGCTTCGGGATAGTCGCCGCTGTCGAAATGCTTGGCGGTGATGTTGTCGAACGGCATCTGCTCCGGACGCACCAGATTGCGCCGGCGCAGCTCGGTCGGCTCCAGTCCGGCCTCGCGGGCGACCGCATCGAGGACGAGTTCGAGAGCAAAGCACACGCCCGTGCGCGCCACGCCGCGATAGGGCAGAATCGGGCATTTATTGGTCGCGACCGAAAAGGTCCGGCAGCGATAGGCGGGAAAATCATAGGGACCGGGAAGTATGCTGGCGACTTGCGCTGCCTCGAGACAGGCCGAGAACGGATAGGAGGAATAGGCGCCCGAATCGACCGTGGCTTCGCAATCGACGCCGCGCAGGCGGCCGTCGCGGCCGGCGTAGGCGGTGATGCGATAGTGATGTTCCCGGCAGTTCGCCCCCGCGCTCAAATGCTCGCGGCGGTCCTCCAACCAGCGGACGGGAAAACCGCAGCGCATCGCCAGCCAGCCGAGACATACTTCCTCGGGCAGGAGAATGCCCTTGTAGCCAAAGCCGCCGCCGACGTCGGGCGCGACGACGCGCACGCGCCCCTGCTCAAGGCCCAGACATTCGCTGAGGCCGTTGCGCACGATATGCGGCATCTGGGTCGAGCTGTACAGCGTGAGCTGGTCGAGCCGGTGGTCGAAAGCCGCCACGCCGCCGCGGCCCTCGATCGGCGCCATGCATTGGCGGGCAGTCGAGATTTCGCGCGAAACCCGGATCGGCGCGTCGAACGCCCGTTCGATGCCGATATCGACGAGAGTTTCGAGAAAGACGTTGTCGCCCCATTCCTCGTGGACCAACGGCGCGCCTGGCAGACGGGCCGCGATCATGTCGTGAACCGCGGGCAGCTCCTCAAGGTCGAGCCGGATTTCGCCCGCGATATCCTCTGCCTCGGCCCGCGTCGGCGCCACGCACATTGCGATCAATTCGCCGACCTGGCGCACCTTGCCCGTCGCCAGAATCGGCTGATCTGAAGGTTTGAAGCCCTTGAGGCCCGATACGGCGCGGATCGGGCGGACGTCCTGCAGATCTTGCGCGGTGAACACACGATCGCGATAGGCGGCAGGCCCGTGGATCGCCTTGATGCGGGCGTGAGCGAGCGGACTTCGCACGAAAGCGACGTCGTGTAGGTTCGGCAGGCGAATGTCGCCGACGAACTGGCCGCGTCCGCGCAGAAAACGTTCATCTTCCTTGCGTAGGACCGAAGCGCCGACGCCTTGGGCCTTCGCGCCTTCGCTCATCGCGCCCTCTCCGCCAGCGCCAGAATCGCGGCGAGGATCTCGCCGTCCGCATCGCGCAGGCCGTCGAGCACGGTGAAATGATTGGCGCCGGCGATGGGGAGCAACCAGCCCGGCGCGTGGGCGGCGGCGCGATGGGCGTGCAGCTGCCTTGAATCTTCGACGAGAGCGGGAAGCTCCGCCGTGCCGTAGGCGATGGCGAACGGCTGGCGCACCGGCGACTGGCGCAAGGGCGACAGCTGCGCGATCTCTTCATCCGAAAGCCGCAAGGCGGCGTTCAATTGGGTGTCGCGCAGCGGCTCGAGCTCATAGACACCTGAAATCCCAAGCCCGGCCCGCACGCTTGGATGATCGAGCGTCACGGCGGCGAGTTGCGCGCCCGCGGACCAGCCGGAAAGGATCGCCGGGCCGCCGGCGCCATGGCCTGCGCCCTCGCGCGCCAACCAATCAAGGGCCGCGCGTATTTCGGCGACGATCCGCGTCAGCGTGGCGTCGGGCGCCAGCGTATAGCCGGGCATGGCGACGGACAGGCCCTTGGCCAGCGCGCCCTCGGCCAGACTTGCGAAGAATTCGCGTCCGTTGCGCTGCCAGTATCCGCCGTGGATGAAGATCAGGACCGGCGCCGCGGGATCGGCGGAGGGATAAATATCCCACTTCTGACGGTCGCCCGGACCATAGGCGAGATCGAGATGCTGCGGGCGCTGAGCGCGAAAGGCGGCGGAGGCCGCGTTGCGCGCCGCCGAAAGCGCCGCGCTATTGGCCGTGGCCGCGTTATTGTCATAAGCGGCGTCGTGTTCGGCCTGCGTCAGCCGCCCCCAGCGTTCGCGCGGATCGGCAAGGCCGAGCGCGTTCATCAGGCGGCGACCGCCGCCGGCAATATGGGCGCGTCCGCATCGAAACGGCGTCCCGCCCGCAGGCAGAAAGCCGGGCGCAACAATCGTTCCGCCACGACCATGTTCTTGTCGTTGTCGCGCAGGAGGAAGCGCCCGCGATCGTCGTGCAGCACCGACACGTCGGCCGCGCGGCCGACGGCAAGGCTGCCGATTTGATCCGACATGCCGAGCATTTCAGCCGCATTGCTGGTGACCATCGGCGCCACCTGCTCGAGCGGAAGCCCCAACGCCATCATAGAGCTCATCGCCTGCGTGAGGCTGAAACGCGCCTGGCCGATGAAGGGATGGTTCTCATCGTCGGGATGTTCGCCCGGCGTTCCGGGCGGCGGCGGCACGCGCGTGTTGTAGCCATGCATGTCCGCGCCCAGGGTGTGCGGAACGATGCCGGCCTCGAGCGCCTTTTTGGCCAGACGATAGGAGAAATGGCTGCCGTGCCCAACGTCCACCTTGAGGCCGCGATCGAGCGCGGCTTGAATGACCCGATGCACCTCGCCCTCGCGATTGACGAAGCCGCCGGGATGGCGCGTGAACGGGTGGGCGAGGACGTCGCCCGATTTCAACAGCGGGATGACGCGCTCGACGATGGTGTCGGCGTCCTCGCCATTGGCGCCGGACTCCGGCAGGCCCCAGAGTTGTCCAAAATGCACATAGACCGGCAACTCGCTGCGGCGGCCGATCTCCGCGGCCATTTCGATGACGCGAATGCCCCAACGCGCAAAGCCGCCGATCTCGGCGTGCGCCTTGATGCCGCGCACGATATCCTTGTTGGCGCGCGCGGCCGCAACGGTCGCCTCGATATCCACGCCCTCCGGGCTATAGAGTTGCGGATAGTAATGACCTTCCAATCCGCCGACTACATAGGCCGACAGAAAGGCGACAACCTTCGTCTGGGCGGAATCCACCACGAAGTGACGAAAGCCCGGCAGCGTCATGCAGGACGGGCCGCCTTGATCGACGACGGTGGTTACGCCCGAATGGACGCCGACCATGTCGGCGTTGAGCCCGAAACGACCCGACACATATTGATAGACATGGGCATGCGTGTCGATCAGCCCCGGCAGCACGAGCTTGCCGGCGACATCGATGACTTGCTTGGCCGAGCGCTCAAGAATGCGGTCCTCGACCGCCGCGATATTTCCGTCGCGGACGCCGACATCCCTGACGGCGTCAATGCCGGAGGCTGGACAAATCACCCGTCCGCCGCGCAAGATGACATCGAAGACCAGGTCGTTGCTCATCGCCTCTGCCTCTCCGTTCGCTGATCGCGCGAAAACAAATATGCATGCTTGGCGATTGTTTTAGCAACTCTCATGCCATTCTTGCAACGCTCGGACGGTAAGGACCCGTCGGTCGTCGCCGTCGCCGCGGCGCAAACGGTCGCCTCCATAGGGACGCGCCATCGCGTCGGATCCTGCAACCGCCGCATGACGACGCCGCTTCAGGACGGCGGCGCCGGCTTTAGCCAATTGCGCGGCTCGCCCAGAAGCCCCCGCGGGCGCAGGAGAAGCACCAGACACAGGGACGCCCCGATCGCGGCGAGCTGCAGCTCGCTCGCACGAGCCTGCATTCCAGCAGGCACGAAGGCGGAGATCGAGCCGCCCGACACGCTCCACAGCGCCCAGACCAGCAGCGCGCCGAGCATGGCGCCGCGATTGTTGCCGGCGCCGCCGATTATCAGCATCGCCCAGACTTGGAAAGTAAAGTTGGGCAGATAGTTATTGGGCGCGATGAACCCGATGAAATGCGCCTGGAGGGCGCCGCCAAGGCCCATGATGGCGCCGCCTATCGCGAAGGCTTGCAGCCGGTAGCGTGTGACGCTCTTGCCCAGCGACATCGCCGCCGTCTCGTCTTCGCGGATCGATCGCAGCACGCGCCCCCAGGGACTGCGGGCAAGGCGCTCGAGCCAGAGATAGATGGTGATGGTCGTCGCGATCGCGACAGCGAGGTTGCACGCCGCGAAGGCCAGCGGGCGGTCCGCCAGCCCGTCGAAGGCGCGCGGAATGAATCCGATGCCGAAGGGACCGCCCGTGAGCCATTGCGCATTGAGCGCGACGAGGTGGATGACGACGGCGACGCCAAAGGTGGTTATGGCGAGATAATCGGCCCGCAGCCGCAAGGTGACGGCTCCGACGGCGAGCGCGACGAAGCCAGAGGCCAGCGCCGCCCCGGCCCAGCCCACAAGGATCGGCAGCCCGAAGCCGCCAATATGCATGTCCGAGGGCGGCGTCGTCAAAATCGCCGAGGCGTAGGCTCCGACCGCCACAAAGCCGGCCACTCCGACATTGAACAGGCCCGTCATGCCCCATTGCAGGTTGAGGCCGAGGCAGACAATCGCGAAGGCGAGCGCGGTCGTCAGAAAGAAGGCGCCGTAGGCGAGGATCGAGAGCGTCACGCCCGGCCTCCGAACAGCCCGCGCGGGCGAACCAGCAGCATGGCGATCAGCAAAAGGAAAGAGACGGCCGCCCGCCATTGCGAGCCGATGAAGTCGACCGTCGCGGCTTCGGCGATGCCGATCGCGATCCCCCCGACGATGGCCCCGGGAACGCTGCCGATGCCCCCCAGGATCGCCGCCGAGAACAGCGGCAGCAGCAGATCGAAACCCATATACGGCCGGATTTGCACGAGGATGCCGGTCATGGCGCCGGCGGCGGCGGCGAGCGCCCCGCCGAGTATCCAGGTGAGACGCACGATGTCCTCGACATTGACGCCGACGACGCGCGCCAGCGTAGGATTCTCGCTGACCGCCCGCATCGAGCGGCCCGCCTGGCTGCGCGTCATCAAAAGATGCACCCCGACCAGCAGGACCGCCGTCACGCCGATCAGAGCCAACTGATCGGGCGTGACGCGCACGCCGAAGCCCAACGGGCGCGAGATCTGGAGCTCCTGGCTGAAATAGACGGGGCTGGAGGAGAAAACGAACTCGATCAGGCTGCGCAACGCCAGGGAGGCGCCAAAACTCGCCATCACGACGACGATGCTGGCGCCCTTGCGCAGCCGCCGAAACAGCACGGCATCGATCGCCAGCGCCAGCGCCGCCGAAAACAGCATGGCGAAAACCCCGCCGACGAGCACGGTCCAACCGAATGAAAAAGGACCGAGCGGGGGTGCGGCGCCGCCTGCCAGCGCCGTCAGCGCGAAGCTCGCCGCCCAGGCCACATAGGCGCCGGAGGTCAACAGTTCGCCATGCGCGAAATTGGCGAAACGCAGGATCGAATAGGTCACGGTCACGCCGATCGCGCCAAGACCGATCATCATCCCCGACAGCAGGCCATCGGCGAGGAATTGCAGATTCATGGCCGTGCTTCCAAAACGGCGCGCCGGCCCCCGAGATACAGCTGCGCGATCGCCGGATCGCCAAGCAGCGCGGCGGCCGGCCCTTCATGGCGTTCGCGCCCCTCGGCCAGGATGACGCCGCGGTCGGCGATCGCCAGAGCCGCGCGGGCGTTCTGCTCGACCAGGATGATGGTGACGCCGGTTCTTCGGATTTGCGCGAGTTTGGCGAAGACGATCTCGACGAGCTTTGGCGACAGGCCGGCGGAAGGCTCGTCGAGGATCAAAACGCTAGGCGAGACGACGAGCGCCCGCGCGACGGCGAGCATCTGACGCTGCCCGCCCGAAAGGCGCTCGGCCTGCAGGCCGCGGCGCTGCGAAAGGTCGGGGAAAAAGGCGAGCGTCTCGTCGATCCGCGCGCGGCGAAGACGAGCCTCCAGGATTCCCGCTGCAAGGCGCAGATTGTCTTCGACGCTCATCTGCGCGAACACATTGTCGGTCTGCGGCACGAAGCCGAGGCCGCGCCTCACCATTTCATGCGCCGGGAGCCGCGAGATGTCCCTGCCGCGCAATCGAATCGACCCGGCGGCGATGGGAACGAGGCCGGCGATCGCTTTGATCAGCGTCGATTTGCCCGCGCCGTTCGGCCCGAGGATCGCAACGATCTCGCCAGGTTCGACGCGCAGCGACGCGCCGTTGACGATCGGCACGCCAACGTCATACCCGGCCACCAGCCCGGACGCTTCGAGCAAGGCCTCGCTCATGCCGCGACGCCGCCGAGATAGGCTTCCACGACGCGCGGGTCGCGCGAGATCTCGTCCGGCGTCCCTTCGGTCAGAATCCGCCCGGCGGCCATCACCATGACCCGGCCGCAGAGGCGCGCCACCATGTCCATATTATGCTCGATAAGCAGGAACGTCGCGCCGCGCCGGTTGAGTTCGACGAGGCGTTCGATGATGATTTCGAGGAAGCTGGGGTTGACGCCGGCCGCCGGCTCGTCGAGCAGGATCAGCGCGGGGGCGGCCATCAGCACCCGGGCGAGCTCCAGGAGCTTGCGCTGCCCGCCCGACAGCACGCGCGCCGGCTGATGCGCGAGATGCGACAAGGTGACGAAATCCAAAAGTTCTTCGGCCCTTTGGCGCGTATCGCGCTCCTGCCGCGCCACTTTTCTGGAGAACAGCAAGTTCGGCAGAATGCGCTCGCCCGCCAAGCCCTGCCGGCCGAGCATGACGTTTTCGAGCAGCGACATGTCGAAGAAAGGTCTTGGAATCTGGAACGTGCGGCCAAGCCCCGCGGCGAGCCTGCGGTGGGATGGCGCTCGCTCGATCGACCGGCCGTTGAGGAAGATGCGCCCGGAAGTGGGCGCTTGGGTTCCGGCGAGGCAGTCGAAAAGGGTCGTCTTGCCCGCGCCGTTGGGGCCGACGAGACCCAGAATCTCTCCAGGCGACAACGAGAAGGAGACGCCGTCGACCGCGGCGACGCCGCCAAAACACTTCCGCACGGCTTCTGTGCTGAGAAGCTCCGGGCGCGTCTCGATCCCGGCGGCGGTCGGCGCAGCGGCGTCCCTCGGACTTGGGGCTGTCCGCGTCGAGAATTCGGGCTGCGTCTCGATTGTATAGCCTCCTCAACTATGCTCAAATTAAGCGCCTCACAGTAAGGAGGCTCCTGTCGGCCTGCAAGAACGGCCAGGCGCTATGCATCGTCAAGTCGCGTCCGAGCGAGCCCTGCGGGATTCGGCGCGGTTTTGGGTACCGGAGTGCGTATGGGCGCGGATGAAGGCGACGACAGCTTCGAACTCTATGACATTCGGGTCGAGGCCGTCATACCCGAGGGCGCGATCGTCTATTGCGGGGCCAAGCCCGGCGATTATTTCGAACTGCGCGGGGAAATGCTCACGCTGCCGGCCGGTCAAGGGTTCTCGATCTATTCGCTGGCCGCCGTGCTGCCGCTGTTGGCCGCCAAACAACGCGTGACGCATCCCAATGACTGGATGACGAGCGACGCGGAAATCGCCTGCCCGGACCCGAACTGCCCGAGCCGCTTGCGCATCACCCGCACCGGCAAGCGTCCTTTCAGCCATAAGGCGACGACCGCCACGCCCCTCTCGCGAGACCCGGCGTGATGGCCGCGCCCGAACGCCTCGAACTCGCGCCCGGCTATGTCCTATCCCGAATCATCCGCGGCGGCTGGCAATTGGCGGGGGGCCACGGCCCCATCGACCGGCAAGCGGCCGTCGACGACCTCATCGCCGCTTTCGACGCCGGCGTCGTCGCGTTTGACTGCGCCGACATCTACACCGGCGTCGAGGAACTCTATGGCCAGATGCGGGCGCGGCTCGGCAAGGAACGGGGCCTCGCCGCGCTGAAGGAGATGAAGATCCACACCAAGCTGGTGCCGGATCTTTCCGTATTGTCGAGCATTTCGAAGGCCTATATCGCCGGAATCGTCGAACAGTCGCTACGCCGGCTCGGCATGGAGCGTCTCGATCTCGTGCAGTTCCATTGGTGGGATTACGAAGCCTCGGGAATGCTTGACGTCATCGGCTGGCTCGACGAATTGCGGCGCGAGGGCAAGATCGACCGCATCGGGGGGACGAATTTCGATGCGGCGCGCCTGCGCGACATCCTTGAGACCGGCGTTCCATTCTTTAGCCTGCAGACGCAATATTCGATGCTCGATCATCGGCCGGAGGCAGGGTTGGCGCAGCTCGCCGCGCAAAACGGGGTGGCGCTTTTCTGCTACGGTTCCGTCGCGGGCGGCTTTTTGGCCGAGCGCTGGCTCGGCGCGCGGGAGCCGGCGCATCCGCTGGAGAATCGCTCGCTGACGAAATACAAACTGATCATCGACGATTTCGGCGGCTGGGAGCTTTTTCAGGCGCTGCTGCGCGTCGTCAAGACTGTCGCCGAACGCCACGGCGCCGACATCGCCACGATCGCCAGCCGCTATGTGCTCGACCGGCCGGTCGTCGCGGCGGTCATTGTCGGGGCGCGCAATCGCAACCACCTCGCCTCGAACGTGCGCGCCGGCCATCTGCGGCTCTCGGTTGAGGATCGGCAGGAGATCGACGCTATTCTGAAGCTGAGGCGCGGTCCAGCCGGCGACGCCTATACACTGGAGCGCGATCGCGCCGGGCGGCACGGCGCCATCATGAAATATAATCTCAATGCGGTCGCCTCCTGAGGGGAGCTGCCGCCAATCGGCGAGAAGGGGAGACATCATGGGCAAGAGACAATTTCTTATCGGCGCGGCCGCCGCCCTGGCGATGGCGACCGGCGCCGCCGAAGCGGCCGATTGCAAGATAACGGTCGGCGTCGTCATGGAGCTGACGGGACCGGCGGGCGAATATGGCCAGGCGGGCGCAAAATCGGTCGAGATGGCCTTTCGGGACATCAACGACGCCGGCGGCGCCCGCGGCTGCACGCTCGCAACGGACACCCGCGATTCCCAGAGCGTGGGAAGCGTCGCGGTGGACGTGGCCAACCAACTCGTGCAGATCGAGAAGACGCCGGTGATCATCGGCGGCATCATCTCCTCCGTCTCGATCCCGATCCTGACCTCGGTGACGGCGCCCGCCAAGGTCGTGCAGGTCTCGCCGGCGTCTTCTTCGCCGACGCTGACTGAACTTGGCCGCGCCGGCAAGACCAACGGCATCTTCTTCCGAACCATCACCTCGGACGCCCTGCAGGGCACCGTTGCGGCGAAATACGCGCTGGATCAGGGCTTCAAGCATATCGCGATAATCCATGTAAACAACGACTTCGGCGTCAACATGGTCGCCGAGTTCCGCAAAGCCTATGAGGGGCTCGGAGGCGTCATCACGACGACGACGCCGTATAACGAAAGTCAGGCGAGCTATCAGTCGGAAGCGACCGCCGCGATGAAGGGCGCTCCGGACGCCCTGTATCTTGTCTCGACGCCGGTCGACGGCGCGACCATCGCCCGCGCTTGGATCTCCGGGGGCGGCGCGCCTAAATTCCTGCTCAACGACGGAATGAACAGCCCCGACTTCATCAAGAGCGTCGGCGCCAAATATCTCGACGGCGCCTACGGAACCTCGTCGGGAACCAGCCCGACCGCCTCGACCGCTTATTTCAACGACAATTACAAGGCCTTTTCCGGCGGCATCGATCCCAGCAATCCGGCGGCCGATCGCGCCTATGACGCGGGCGCCATTGTCGGTCTTGCCATCGCGGCGGCGAAATCGGCGGCGCCGCTCGACATCCGCGACGCCATCTTTAAGGTCACGGATCCCAACGGGACGCCCATCCACGCCGGCAAGGAGGAATTCGCCAAGGCGATCGCCCTCATCAAGTCGGACAAGCCGATCAAATACGAGGGCGTCATAGGCCCGATCGCCTTCGACAAGTTCGGCGACATCACCGGCCCGTTCCGTTTATGGAAGATCACGGACGGCGCGGTGACGACGACCGGCGAAATGAGCACCGATCAGGTCAACGCCCTCAAAGCCAAGATCGGCGGATGACCCACGCGAACGGCCGAATTCGCGCCTTGCGGCGACAAGGCCGCCGGCCGCGCCCGCCATGAACGTCTCTCGAACGCGGCCGGAGCGCGTTGAGCTCGCGCCCGGCCTGTCGATCAGCCGCATCGTGACCGGCCTCTGGCAGGTCGCCGACATGGAGCGGGGCGGGCGCGAGCTCGATCCCGTCGCGACCGCCGCGACCATGGCCGATTATGCCGCGGCCGGCTTCGACACTTTCGACATGGCCGATCACTACGGAAGCGCCGAGGCGATCGCCGGCGAACTGCTCGCGCGGGAGCGCGCTGCCGGACAGCGACGGTCCATCGCTTTTACGAAATGGTGCCCGAAGCCCGGCGCCATGACGGCGGATGTCGTGCGGGCCGGCGTCGAGCTCAGCCTCAGGCGCCTGCGTCTGTCGACGATCGACCTGCTGCAGCTCCATTGGTGGACTTTCGAACATCCGGGCTACCTCGACGCGCTGCGCGAACTTGCAAAATTGCGCGGGGAAGGCCTGATCCGCCATATCGGCCTCACCAATTTCGACACCGACCATTTGCGCGTGGCTATCGGCGAGGGCGTCCCGGTCGTCGCCAACCAAGTTTCCTTCTCGGTGCTCGACAGGCGCGCCTGCGAGGACATGAGCGCGTTCTGCCTCGCCAACGGCGTGCGCCTGCTCGCCTATGGCGCGCTCGCCGGCGGGCTCATCTCGGAGCGCTGGCTCGGCCGCCCGGAGCCCGACGCGCTGGATGAATGGAGCAAGGCGAAATACAAGCGCTTCGTCGATGCGATCGGCGGCTGGCCGGTTTTTCAGGCCATTCTGGCCGCGCTCGCGAGGGTGGCCGAAAAGCATGGCGCCTCGCTCGCCAATGTCGCCGTCCGCTGGCTCCTCGAGCAGCCGGCGGTCGCCGCCGTGATCGTCGGCGCGCGGCTCGGCCAGCGCGATCACCACGCCGACAACGCGCGGGCCTTTGACATGGAGCTGGACGAGGCGGATCGCGCCGCTTTGTCGGGCGCCTTTGAAAAGTCCAGGCGGCTGCCAGGCGACTGCGGCGATGAATATCGCAAGCCGCCCTTTCTCACCGCCTCCGGCGATCTCAGCCACCACCTCGACCAGCTGCCAAACTTCTATAAGGCGGAGCCGGTGGAGGGCAGGGCAGGGCACCTGCGAGTCGATACGGGGAGCGTATGGGAAGGCATTTGCGGCTACAGCCGCGCCGTCCGGATCGGCGAGCGCATTCTCGTCAGCGGCACGACGGCGACCAACGCCGCCGGCGAGGTCGTCTGCCCGGGCGATCCGGCCGGGCAGGCCGTATTCATTCTCGACAAGATCGCCGCGAGCCTGTCGCCGCTCGGCGGACGGATCGACGACATTGTTCGCACCCGCATATATCTCGCCGACGCCTCCGACTGGGAGGCGGTTTCGCGCGTGCACGGGCGCTATCTGCGCGCGGCGCGCCCCGCCAACACGCTGATCGAGGTCTCGCGCCTCGTGGGGCCTTATCGTGTGGAAATCGAGGCGGAGGCGATCGTCGACGGGGGTCGGCAGGCAGGAGGGACGGCGCCTTCAACCTAGCGGGTCGACATCGACGACAAAGCAGGCTCGCGCGGCCTCAGATCGTGCAATCGGGTCGCCGCTATGCAATATGTATCAGCGGCATTTCGCCGATTATCGCCCCTCGTCATCGAGCGCCGCCGACGCCTTTTGGCTGCGCAGCCGGCGCTCATGATCCCCAACCACCGCGCCGGCGGCAAAATCATTGGCGCGCAAGGCCGAGAGAACCGCGACCAGGCAGTCGTCGCGGCGCAGTTCGAGGTCGCGGATCGAGGCGCCGGCCGCCTGAGCATCCGATTGCGCCGACACCAGATCGATCAGTTCGTCGGTGAGTTCCGGCGCTTCCAGTTTGGTCCAGGGCAGTTTCAGCGCCGGGCCGAATTGCGCGAGGAAATGACGCATGCCGGCTTCGCCGCCGGCCATCCGGTAGATGAGAAACGTCCCCATGAACGACCAGCGCAGCCCCGCGCCGAAACGGATCGCGTCGTCGATCTCCTCGGTCGTCGCAATTCCGTCCTTGACCAGCCAGAGCGCTTCCCGCCAGAGCGCTTCGAGCAACCGGTCGGCGATGAAGCCGTCAATTTCTTTGCGCACATGGAGCGGGCGCATGCCAACGGCGGAATAAAGCTCGATGGCGGCCTGCTTGGCCGCCTCGCTTGTCTGCTGGCCGCCGCAGACTTCAACCAGCGGCAGCAGATAGACCGGATTGAAGGGATGGCCGACGACGAAACGCTCGGGATGCGCCATCGACGCCTGGAGGCGCGTCGGCAACAGGCCGGAGGTCGAAGACGCGATGACGATCTGCGGCCGCGTCGCGCGGTCGATCGCGGCGAGCACGGTTTGCTTGAGGTCTTCGCGCTCCGGCAGGCTTTCCTGCACGAAGTCGGCGCCGGCTACCGCCTCCTCGACCGAGGCGGCGATCGTCAACCGGCCTTCGCGCGGAGAAAGGCCGGGAAACAAGCTGGCCTGGGCGCGCCGAGCATTGCCGATCACCGTATCGAGCTTGCGGCCGATCTCCGGGTCCGGATCGTAGATCGCCGCGTCATGGCCGTTGAGGAGAAAGCGGGCCGCCCAGCCGGCCCCGATGACGCCGCCGCCGACAAGACCGATGCGCTGCGGATCGGCCATCAAAGAGCCCCCCGGTTCGGCTGTCTCAGTTTCAGCTTTGCGCGAACCTCGGCCGGCCCGATGACGCGCGCGCCCATCGCGGTGACGATGGCGGCGGCGCGTTCGACCAATTGGCCGTTGGACGCCAATACGCCGCGATCCAGGAAAAGATTGTCTTCGAGCCCGACGCGGACGTTGCCGCCGACGATCGCCGCCAGAGCGGCATAGGGGAGCTGATTGCGGCCGATCGAAAAGGCGCTGAAGACCGCCCCCGGCGGCGTCTGGCTGACGAGCGCCATCAGGGTCAGCGGATCGTCCGGCGCGCCATAGGCGATGCCCATGCAAAATTGGATCATGCAGGGATCGTCGATCAGCCCCTCCTTGATCAATTGCTTGACGAAGACGAGATGTCCGGCGTCAAAAACTTCGAGCTCCGGCCTGACGCCGAGTTCTTGCACTCTTTTGGCCATCGCCCTCAGCGTCGCCGGCGTGTTGGTCATGACATAGTCGCCAAGCGCGAAATTCATGGTGCCGCAGTCGAGCGTGCAGATTTCCGGCAGCAGCGCCGCCACATGGGCGAGCCGTTCGCCGGGTCCAACCATGTCGGTGCCGTCGGGATTGAGCGGCAGCGGAAATTCGCCGGACCCGAACACGATGTCGCCGCCCATTCCGGCGGTGAGGTTGATCACCACGTCGACGCCGGACGAGCGTATGCGTTCGACGACTTCGCGGTAGAGATCCAACCGCCGCGCGGCTTTGCCGGTTTCGGGATCGCGCACGTGGACATGGGCGATCGCTGCGCCTGCTTTGGCCGCCTCGATTGAGGCTTCGGCGATCTGTTTGGGCGTCACCGGCACCCCGGGGTGGCGCCCGAGCGTGTCTCCGGAGCCGGTCACGGCGCAAGTTATGAAGACCTCGTGGTTCATGTCAGCATTTCCGTCGGCCGCCAAGGGCCTGTGAGATTGAGGATCGGCTCGGGACGGACCAGCCGCTGGCCGGCCCGATTGACTTCAAGGGACAATGCGGCGCCCTCTGGACGGCGCATCACAAACTGGCGCATGTTTAACCCCGAACCGAGGGATGGGAGGAAGGGTCGAACCGGGCGGCGACCCAAGTCTATCGCGCCGGGCGTGTCCTATTGAAGCCTTGCCGTCAAGACGATTGTGGCGGCGCCTCCGGCTCTTCAAACGCCCCCGGTTCGTTGAATGGGCGCCAGGATATTGGAGGTCGCAAGGGCCTCAGGGGGTTCTGGCGTAAAATTTGCAAGCTGTTAAGCTATCGGCGTTTTTGCGACAAGCGCTAGGCCAAGCGCGAGGCATTGGGGAGAAAATGATGAAACGACACAGCACATCGGGATTGATCATCGACCGCCGCGAACTGATGGCCGGCGCTGCGGCTCTCGGCCTCAGTTTCGGCTTGCGCCCGGCTTTTGCCGACGAGGCGCCCAAGAAGGGCGGCACGCTGAAGCTCGGCATGGAAGGTGGCAGCGCCTCCGACAGCCTCGACCCGCGCACCTATGCCGATTCCATTCCGATTTCCTATGGCTGGCAAATCTGGAACGGCCTGGTCGAAATCGACGCCAATGGCGACGCGGTCGGCGAACTCGCGGAAAATTTCGAGGCCAAGCCCGGCGCGACGACGTGGATCTTCAACATTCGCAAGGGCATCAGTTTCACTTCGGGCAAGAAACTTGACGCCGAGGACGTCATTTACTCGCTCAATCTTCATCGCGGCGAGACCAAGTCCGGCGCGAAGGATCTGCTGAGCAACATCGCCGATATCAAGAAGCTCGACACCCACCAGATCGAGTTCACGCTCAAGAGCGGCGACGCCGGCTTCCCGACCGTATTCGCCGACTATCATATCTTGATCGTGCCCAACGGCTTCACCGATTTCTCCAAGCCCGACGGGACAGGCGCCTTTGCGTTGGAAAGCTTCGAGCCGGGCGTGCGCGTCATCACCAAGAACAAAGGCAATTACTGGAAGCCGAACCGCGGCAATTTCGACAGCATCGAACTTCGCTATATTCCCGACGTCGCCGCGCGCACCCAGGCGCTGATTTCCGGCCAGATCGACGCCGGCAATCGTCTCGACGCCAAAACGGTCAGCCTGGTCATGAAGGCGCCGACGGTGAATGTCGTGCGGTCCAAGGGCACCGGCAATCGCTTCGCCTTCGTGGCGCATTGCGACGCCGACCCCTATACCAGCAACGATATTCGACTCGCACTGAAATACGGCATCGACCGCCAGAAGATCGTCGACGCCGTCTATAAGGGCTTTGCGACGATCGGCAACGACACGACGGTGGCGCCCTCGATGAAATATTTCGCCAAGGACATCCCCCAGCGGCCCTATGATCCTGACAAGGCGGCGTTCTATTTCAAGAAGGCCGGCGTGGCGAACGCGGCGATGGAGCTGCAGGTCTCCGAAGGCGCCTTCTCGGGGGCGACCGACGCCGCGGTCCTCTACCAGGAATCTATGAAGAAGGCCGGCATCGACCTCCAGGTCAAGCGTGTCTCGGGCGACGGCTATTGGGACAATGTCTGGCTCAAAGTCCCCTTCTGCGCGGTCTATTGGGGCGGTCGCCCGACCTGCGACAACCAGCTCTCGCAGACCTTCTTGTCGAGCGCGAACTGGAACGACACGAACTGGAAGCGTCCGGAATTCGACAAGATCCTCACAGCGGCCCGCGCGGAACTCGACGAAGCCAAACGCACCCAAATGTATTCGGACGCGCAGAGGATGATTGTCGACGACGGCGGCATGGTGTGCTTTGCGATCGGCGACTACCTCGACGGCTATGGCAAGAAGATCAAGGGCACGGCGCCCCATCCCCATTACGACATGTGCGATCAGCGCATTGCGGAAAAGGGTTGGTTCGCGTGATTCCAACCTCAGCGCTCGCCTCGCAATGAAAGCCTGTCCGTGGGACGTCTGATCGCTACTCGAGCCGGCCTGGGGCTTCTCACGCTCCTGGCTGTCTCCATTTTGATTTTTGTCTGCACCCAGATTCTGCCGGGCGACGTCGCCTCGACAGTTCTGGGTCAGCAGGCGACCCCGGACGCCTTGCGGGTTTTTCGCGCCGAACTCGGCCTGGATAAACCCGCCTATGTCCGATATTTCAACTGGCTGTTTGGGGTTCTCCACGGAGACTTTGGCCGTTCGCTGACCAACCAGCGCGACATCATAGAAGAACTAGTGCCGCGGTTCGCCAATACGATGTTCCTGGCGGCCTATACGGCGCTGATCGCGGTTCCGCTCGCGGTCGGGCTCGGCATATTCTCGGCCATCCGGGAGGGGCGGTTTTCCGATCGGCTCGTCAATGTCGTGACCTTGATCGCCATATCGGTTCCCGAATTCTTCGTTGGCTATCTCTTGATTATCTTCTTCGCCATCGACCTTGGCTGGTTTCCTTCGCTGGCGACCGTCTTTCCGGGAATGGGCGTCGGCGAACGCTTCTATGTCGCGACCCTGCCGGCGATCACGCTGACCCTGGTCGTCGCCGCGCATATGCTGCGCATGACGCGCAATTCCGTTCTCTCGATCATGTCGACGCCCTATATCGAAATGGCCTTCCTGAAGGGCCTGTCGCGGGGCCGCGTCGTCATGTGGCACGCCTTGCCGAACGCGGCCGGCCCCATCATCTCGATCGTGGCGCTCGATCTTGCCTATCTGGTGGTCGGCGTCGTGGTGGTCGAGGTCGTCTTCGTCTATCCCGGAGTCGGCCAATATATGGTCGATGCGGTCGCCAAACGCGACGTCCCGGTGGTTCAGGCCTGCGGTCTTGTTTTTGCGGCGGTCTACGTCACCCTGAACACGCTCGCCGACATTGCCGCCATTCTCGTCAATCCGCGCCTTCGGCATCTGCGATAGAGGGAAGCCATGACCTTGTTCGGCCATAAGGCGCCTTTGACCGCCCAGTTCGGCCTGGCGATTGTCGCAATCGATCTGCTGGTCGCCGTGTTCGGACCGTGGCTTGCGCCCTACGGCCAATCGCAGTCGGTGGGCGACACCTGGGGCGCGCCGTCGGCGCAGATGCTGCTCGGCGCCGACCAGATCGGCCGCGACATGTTGACCCGCCTGATCTATGGCGCGCGCACGACGATCGGCATCGCCGCCTGCACCACTATATTGTCGTTCTTCATCGGCATCACCCTGGGCTTTACCGCGGCGGTCGGGGGCGCATGGGCCGATATTCTGCTGTCGCGCCTCGTCGACATCATGCTGTCGATCCCCCAGTTGATCCTCGCCTTGATCATTCTGGGCGTGTTCGGTTCGTCAATTCCGGTTCTCATCGTGACCATCGCGGTTCTGGATTCGACCCGCGTTTTCCGGCTGGCGCGCGCTTTGGGCAAGAATCTGACGGTGCTGGAATTCGTCGAGGTCGCGCGCATGCGCGGCGAGGGCATGTGGTGGGTGATCTCCAAGGAGATTCTGCCCAACGCGATGGCGCCGCTGGTGTCGGAATTCGGCCTGCGGTTCTGTTTCAATTTTCTGTTCGTCGCGACGCTGAGCTTCCTGGGGATCGGCGTCCAACCGCCCTATGCGGATTGGGGCGGCATGGTCCGCGAAAATGCGGCGGCGATCAATTTCGGCCTGCTTGCGCCGCTCTATCCGGCGATCGCCATCGCGCTGCTGACGGTCGCCGTCAATCTTATCGTCGACTGGCTGTTGTCGATCGACGCCCGGCCGTCCGGCGCCCAGGCGGAAATGTAAGGAGCCGGCCCATGAGCGACGACCTCGTACTGCATCTTGAAGGGCTTCGAATCGAGACGATCAAGGGCGTGGTGCTCGTCGACAACGTCGACGTCACGTTGAAGCGTGGCGAGATTCTCGGCCTGATCGGCGAGTCGGGCGCCGGCAAATCGACGATCGGCCTGGGCGCGATGGCTTACGCGCGCGCGGGCTGCCGCATTACCGGCGGCACGATCAACATCAACGGAACCGAATTGCGCGCGAGCACGGCGATCCAGCGGCGCAACTTTCGCGGCAAGAGCATTGCTTATATCGCGCAGAGCGCCGCGGCTTCGTTCAACCCCGCGATGACTTTGATGGATCAGGTCTGTGAGGCGCCGGTCATCCACGGCGTGATGACGCGGCCCGAGGCGGAGGCCTATGCGCTGCGCCTGTTCCGCACGCTGCAATTGCCCAATCCCGACACGTTCGGCGCCCGCTATCCGCATGAGGTTTCCGGGGGCCAGTTGCAACGCGCGATGGCCGCCATGGCGATGAGTTGCCGGCCCGACATCATCGTGCTCGACGAGCCGACGACGGCGCTCGACGTCACCACGCAGATCGAGGTGCTGGCGCTGCTGCGCGACCTCATCCGCGAATTCGGCACCGCCGGCCTCTATATCACTCATGATCTGGCGGTCGTGGCGCAGATCGCCAATCGGATCATGGTGTTGCGGCACGGAAAAATGGTCGAAGTGGGCGACGCGCGCCAGGTGCTCGAGCACCCCCACACGCCCTACGCGACGGCGCTCGTCAACGAGCGCCGCGAGGCCACGCATGTGCCGCTGATCAATCCGCCCGAGGGCGCGCCAGTGGTCCTGAGCGTCACCAACGTCGAGGCGGGTTACCGGACTGGCATGCCGGCGGTCAAGAACGTCACCGTGACCATTGCGCGCGGCGAAACGCTGGCGGTAGTCGGCGAGTCCGGCTCGGGCAAGAGTTCCCTGGCGCGCGTCGTCGCCGGGTTACTGCCCCAATGGCGCGGCGAGGTGAAGCTCATGGGCCAGACTCTGGCCCCCTCTTTGGCGCAGCGCCCGCGCGACGTGCTGCGCCGTCTCCAGATGGTGCATCAGATGCCCGATGTCGCGCTCAATCCGCGCCAGACCCTGGAGGAAATCATCGGCCGTCCGGTGGCCTTCTTCTTCGGCCGTTCGGGCAAGACGAACAAGGAGCGCGTCCGCGAACTCCTGCGCCAGGTCGGCCTGCCCCAGGATTTCGCGACCCGCCGTCCCGGTCAGTTGTCGGGCGGCCAGAAACAACGGGTGTGCATCGCGCGGGCGCTGGCGGCCGAGCCGGACGTCATCATCTGCGACGAGCCGACTTCGGCGCTCGACCCGCTTGTCGCCGAAGAGGTTTTGAAACTGCTGCGGCGGCTTCAGGACGAACTTGGCCTCGCCTATATGTTCATCACGCACGACCTGGGAACGGTGCGGCGCATCGCGCATCGCACCGCCGTGATGCTGAAAGGCGAGATCATCGCGCAGGGGGCGACGGCGGATATTTTCTCGCCTCCCTTCCATCCCTATACGGAAAAGCTCATCGCTTCGGTGCCGGAGATGGATACGACCTGGCTCGACCAGGTGCTGGCGGAGCGGGCGGTCGCATAGCGAGGCCGCGTTTGAGGTCACGCTTGCCATGGCGGCTATCACGATCGTCGAGCATTTCTTCATTTCGCTTGGCGACGGCGTGCGGCTGGCCGCGCGCATGTGGCTGCCCAAGGACGCCTCCGCCCGGCCTGTGCCGGCGATCCTCGAATATATCCCCTATCGCAAGCGCGACGGCACGCGCGCGCGCGACGAACCGATGCATGGCTGGTTCGCTGAGCATGGCTATGGCGCCGTGCGCGTCGACATGCGCGGCTCGGGCGATTCGGACGGCGATATGGCGGATGAATATCTCGCCCAGGAATTGGCCGACGCCTGCGAAGTGATCGACTGGCTCAGCCGGCAGAACTGGTGCGACGGGCGCGTCGGCATGATGGGCAAATCCTGGGGCGGCTTCAACGCGCTGCAGACGGCCGCGCTACGCCCCCCCGCGCTGAAAGCCGTCATCACGGTCTGTTCGACGGACGATCGCTATGCCGACGACATCCATTTCATGGGCGGCGCGCTGCTCAACGACAATCTGTGGTGGGGCGCGATCATGCTCGCCTATCAGGCCCGTCCCGCCGATCCGGCGCTGGTCGGCGAGGGATGGCGCGCGCAATGGCTGGAGCGGCTGAATAGCCTGCCGTTCTTTCCCGCGCTCTGGCTCGCCCATCAGCGCCGCGACGCCTATTGGCGCCACGGCTCCATATGCGAGGATTTTTCCGCCATCGCCTGCCCGGTATTGGCGGTCGGCGGCTGGGCGGACGCCTATACCAACGCCGTGCCGCGCCTGCTCGAAGGGCTCGCCGTGCCGCGGCGCGGGCTGATCGGTCCCTGGGCGCATATCTATCCACAGGACGGCGTGCCCGGGCCGGCGATCGGATTTCTGCAAGAGGCGCTGCGCTGGTGGGACCATTGGCTTAAAGGCGAAGATCGCGGCGCCATGGCCGAGCCGATGCTGCGCGTCTTCCTCGAAGAATGGTCGCCGCCGGGCGACCGCGATCCGGCGCCCGGCCGTTTCGTCGGCGAGGATATTTGGCCTTCGCCGCGCATCGAGCGGCGCGCGCTGCATCTAAACGAGCGCGGCCTCGGCCCCGCGCCGCTCGCCGGCGCCGAGGCGAAATTGCGCTCGCCCTGCTGGACGGGACTGGCCGCCGGCGAGTGGATGGGCACGGGGGTTGCCGGCGAGTCGCCGGCCGACCAGCGCCACGACGATGGTTTTTCGCGCGTGTTCGACAGCGAGCCTCTGCTTGAGCGCCTGGAACTGCTTGGCGCCCCCGAGCTCGAGATCGCGCTCGCCTCGGATAAGCCGATCGCTCAGCTTTGCGCCCGGCTTTGCGATGTCGCGCCGGACGGATCGTCGCGCCGGGTCTCCTATGGCGTCATGAACCTTACACATCGCGACAGCCATGCCGAGCCGAGCGCGCTGGCGCCGGGCGTCTTCTATACCGTTCGCTTGAAACTCAACGACTGCGGCTATGCCTTCGCGCCCGGCCATATCGTGCGCGTGGCGCTCTCAACCGCCTATTGGCCATTGATCTGGCCGGCGCCGGAAGCGGCAACCTTGACCTTGCGGCTGCCAGGCAGGCTCACATTGCCGGTGCGCCCGCGCGACCCGCGCGAGGTGGTGGTACGCTTCGAACCGCCTGCGCGCGGCAGCCCGGCGCCCGTCACAAAACTTGCCGAAGGGCGCTTCACCCGCACCACTGCGCTCGACCTGCTGACGGGCGTCGCCACTTATGTGACCCACGGCGAGGGCGGCCTGTTCGGTGAAGGCGCGCATCGCTTCGACGAGATCGACACCACAATCGCCCATGACCTCCGGCGCGAATTGACGATCGGCGCCGACGACCCGCTGCCGGCGCGCTACCAGCTCACCCAGAATTACCAGCTCGGGCGCGAGGGCTGGCGGATTCGCATCGAAACCCAGACTTCGATGCAGGCCAGCGCGAGCGACTTTGTGCTGCGGGGAAGCGTTCGCGCCTATGAGAATGGCGCGCTGGCGGCCTCGCGCGACTGGGATGAGACCATCCCTCGCGACCTCTTGTGAATCCCGCGGGAGCGCCGCCGATGTCGAACGATCCGCTGCTTCAGCCTTACCAGCTAAAACACCTCACGCTGAAGAACCGCATCATGACGACGGCCCATGAGCCGGCCTATCCGGAAGACGGCATGCCGAAGGAGCGCTACCGCGCCTATCACGTCGAGCGCGCCAAAGCCGGCATCGCCTTGACGATGACGGCCGGATCGGCGGCGGTGTCGCGCGACAGTCCGCCCGCCTTCAACAACATTCTGGCCTACCGCGATGAGGTCGTGTTTTGGATGAAGGATCTCGCGGAGGCCTGTCACGAACATGGCGCGGCCGTGATGATCCAATTGACCCATCTCGGGCGGCGCACGCGCTGGGACAATGGCGACTGGCTGCCGGCCGTCTCCGCTTCCCACAAGCGCGAGGCGGCTCATCGCGCCTTTCCAAAGAAGATTGAGGACTGGGACATTGCTCGCATCATCGAGGATTACGCCGATGCCGCCGAACGCATGAAGGCCGCCGGCCTCGATGGAATCGAGCTCGAGGCCTATGGCCATCTGATGGACCAGTTCTGGTCGCCGCTCACCAATGAACTCGATGCGCCCTATGGCGGCTCGCTCGACAATCGCCTGCGTTTCGCGTTTGAGGTCCTCGCCGCCATTCGCAAGCGCGTGGGCGCCGAATTCATCGTCGGCGTGCGCTACACCGCCGACGAGGCGATGGAAGGTGGCCTGACCAAAGAGGATGGCCTCGCCATCTCGCTCAGGCTGAAAGAAAGCGGCCTGGTCGACTTCCTCAACATCATTCGCGGCCACATCGATACCGACGCCGCACTGACCGACGTCATTCCGATCCAGGGCATGGCGAGTTCGCCCCATCTCGATTTTGCCGGCGAGATTCGCGCCGCGACGAGATTTCCCACCTTCCATGCCGCCCGGATTTCCGACGTCGCCACGGCGCGCCATGCGATCGCCTCGGGCAAGCTCGACATGGTCGGGATGACGCGCGCGCATATGACCGATCCGCATATCGTGCGCAAGATCGTCGAGGGACGCGAAAGCGACATCCGTCCTTGCGTCGGCGCCAATTATTGCCTCGATCGCATCTACCAGGGCGGCGCTGCGTATTGCATCCACAATCCCGCGACGGGCCGCGAATTGACCATGCCGCACGAAATCGCCAAGGCTGCCGTCAAGCGAAAAATCGTCATTGTCGGGGCCGGGCCGGCGGGGCTGGAGGCGGCGCGGGTCGCCGCCGAGCGCGGCCATGACGTCGTCGTATTCGAGATGGCGGACAAGCCGGGCGGTCAGGTGCGGCTGACCGCGCAAAGCCCACGCCGGCGCGAGATGATCGGCATCATCGATTGGCGCATGGCGCAATGCGAAGCGCGCGGCGTCGTGTTTCGCTTCAACGCTTTCGCCGACGCCGGCGCCGTAATCGCCGAGAATCCGGACGTCGCGATCCTGGCGACCGGCGGCTTCCCGCATACGGAGATTCTCGCTTCGGGCAACGATCTCGTCGCCTCGACCTGGGACATCCTGTCGGGAGACGTAAAGCCCGGCATGAACGTGCTGCTGTTTGACGATGCAGGCGATCACGCCGCCATGCAGGCGGCGGAGGTCATCGCCAAGACCGGCGCGAAATTGGAGGTGATGACCCCGGACCGTTCCTTCGCGCCCGAAGTGATGGGCATGAACCTGACGCCCTATATGCGGAGCCTGCAGAAACTCGACGTCATATTCACCGTGACCTACCGTCTTGAATCCGTGCGTCGCGGCGGCAATGAGCTGATCGCCGTCATCGGCAGCGATTATGTCGGCGTGCGAAAGGAAAAGCGGTTCGATCAGATTGTCGTCAATCACGGGACGATCCCGATGGACGATCTCTATTTCGAGCTGAAGCCGCTCTCGAGTAACCTCGGGGCGATCGACTACGACGATCTCATCGCCGGCCGGCCGCAAAAAAGCGCTCGCAACGCGGACGGCGCCTTCGCGCTTTTTCGCATCGGCGATGCGGTTTCCGCCCGCAACACCCATGCGGCCATCTATGACGCGTTGCGGCTGGTCAAGGACCTGTGACCGCGGCGCCCTGAGCGATCCAGACGCGTCTCGCCAACTCTCGCCGCCGCCGAATGGCGGACGCCCCGAGGCCGCCACTTTCAACGTGCGCCGCTCAAATAGGCGTCCAGACGGTCCATCGCGGCTTCGAGCTGGTCCGGACTTTTTGCATAGCACAGACGAATTAGCGTTTCGGCTCCCTTGCCGAAGGCGCTGCCGGGCGCCAATCCGACGCGGGCGGAGGCAACGGCGTCCTTGCAGAAGGCCAGCGTATCGCTGACGCCGTCCACCTCGAACATCGAATAGAAGGATCCGTTGCTCGCGACCTCGCGCACGCGCGGCATTGCGGCAAGCCGCTTCGAGACGATATCGCGACCCGTCCGGCAACGCGCGACAAATTCGGCGACGAAGCTTTCTCCCTGATCAAGGGCGGCGACGGCGCCGTGCTGCAAGAACGCCTGCCCACCTGACGTATTGAACTGGATCAGCTTTTCGACGGTCGGCAGAAACCCCTCGGGGTAGATGAGCCATCCCATCCGCCAGCCGGTCATCGCCCAGCTTTTCGAGAAGGAATTGACGACGAAAACAGCATCGTCCGGTTGCGCCAACTGCAAAAAGGAAAACGCGATGGAACGATCATAGACGATACGATGATAGACTTCGTCCGAAACGAGGGCGATCCCGCGCTCGCGGGTCAACGCCAGCAGGGCTTCGGCCTCATCTCGGCCGATGGCCCAGCCGGTGGGATTGGCCGGACTCGCCAAATAGAGCATCTTCGTTCCCGGCCCGCATGCATCGGTGACCGCGTCGAGATCGAGAGACCAGCCGGAATTTGAACGTGCAAGCGGGACCTCGGCGACGTCGGCGCCGCAAATCGTCATCGCTCCCATGACGTTCGGCCAGGACGGCGTGATCGCCACCGCTTTGGACCCAGCGCCGAGCACGGCCTGACAGACGATCTGCACCGCGTTCATCCCCGCCGTCGTCACCGCGACGCGATCATCGGCAATGTCCTTGCCGTACAGGCGCTTGAGATAGCGGCCGATCGCCGCGCGAAGCTCGGGTATGCCTCGGTTATGCGTGTAAAACGTGTGCCCGGCTTTGAGCGCTCGGATCGCCTCGTCGCAGATGAAGGGCGGAGTGGGAAGGTCCGACTCGCCCGCCCAAAGCCCGATGACGTCGGGTATCGAAAAGCCCATGCGCCAGACTTCGAGGATTGGCGAGTCCTCCATTTCGACAATTTGGTCGCGAACAAGATTCATTCGGACTCCCCTGAGGCGAAGGGCGGGGGTCTGCAGGCTCAGAGCCCCGCTCACCGCCGGATCGGCGGCTTGACGCTTCGAAGCAAAAATATACTGTATCCAGTATGAGAAACGCCAGTCTCCCGCGCAAGAGCGACAAGGCCGTGCCGATCGAGCCATCCATGCGCCTTGCCCGGCCCGACAGTTTCAGCGAGCGCATTTATCTCGACCTGCGAAATCGCCTCCAGCGCTGCGAGATTGGACCGGACCGGCGCCTCGTCGACGCCGAAGTCGCGGCCGGTTACGGAATTTCGCGGATGCCGGCCCGCGAGGCGCTGCTGCGGCTGGCGAACGAGGGATATTTGATCGGCACGACGCGCGGGTTCGCGATCCCGCGCCTGTCGATGGAAGACATTCGCGACATCTTCGAAATTCGCAAATTGCTTGAGCCGCATGCTGCCGCGAACGCCGCGCGTGATATGAAAGACCCGGCGCGGTTGAAATTGAGCGAAGCGATCCAGCAGGCGCGGGATGCGGCGGCGACGGATAATGTCGGCGATCTCATCCTCGCCAATATCGCCTTCCGCCAGGCCTGGCTTAGCGCGTTGCGCAATGAGCGCCTGATCATGACGATCGGACGCTTCGTGGATCACGTTCAAACCATCCGCCTCGGCACTTTGCGCGATCGGCAAACGCGCGCCGTCGTCGTCGCCGGCCTCGAAGGCCTCTACGCGGCTTTCATGCGGGGCGATCCAACATCGGCCAGGCGTCGCATGGGTCGTTTCGTCGAGGCGGCGGAACAAGCCTATTTCAGGGTTCGCCGACGCGAACTCGAGGTCGAAGCGGCTTCGTTTCCGGCGACCGCACTTGAAACCCGCGACGCGAGATCGTCGAGGTGAACGCCCGACCGCATCCGCTCAAGGGACCGAACCCGTTCAAACTCGGTGTCTTTTCGGCCAATGCGGACGGCGGGCTGGCGATGACGGATGTCCCCGAACGTTGGCGCGCCGGCTGGGACGACAATTTGACGAGCGTCGCGATCGCCGACCGAGCGGGAATCGAGTTCTTCCTGCCGATCGCCCGCTGGAAGGGTTTCGGCGGCAAGAATCGGGTGCGCGAATGGTCGTTTGAGACATTCACTTGGGCCGCGGGCTTGGCCGCCGTCACCGAGCGGATCGGGATATTCATGACCGTGCACGTGCCGATTCTGCACCCGCTTTATGCGGCCAAGGCGCTCGCCACCGTCGATCACATCAGCCGCGGCCGCGCCGGGCTGAACATTGTCTGCGGGTGGAATCCAGCGGAATTCGCCATGTTCGGGGTCAAACTCGTCGAACGCGGCTACGACCAGGCGCGCGAATGGCTAGAGATCATTCACCGCGCCTATGCTGCTCGCGAGCCGTTCGATTTCGAAGGAGAATATTACAGCCTCAAAGGCGTCGTGAGCCGACCGGCGAGCTTGCAGATTCCGCGCCCCGTCACGATGAACGCGGCCTTTGGCGGACCCGGGCGAGATTTCGCGGCGCAAAGTTGCGATTTCCTGTTTTCGACCTTCACCGATCTCGACGACGGCCGTCGTCACGTCGCGGACATTTACGAACGCGCGCGGGTTCATGGCCGGGAGATCGGCGTCTGCACGGTATGCCACGTCGTCTGCCGCGAAACGCAGGCCGAGGCCGACGCCTATTATGATCGATACGCCAATCGCCTCGCCGATCATGAAGCGGTCGAGGCTCATATGTCAGCCAAGCAGGAATTCTCGAATTCGCACGGATCGGAAGCCTATGCGCGCTATCGCCAACGCTTCGCGGGCGGCGCGGGAAGCTATCCGCTTATCGGAACGCCCGAGCGCATTGTCGACGAGATGCGCGCAATCGCGCGGCAAGGCTATTGCGGCGCGGCGCTGACATTCGTCAACTATGCCGACGAACTGCCCTTCTTCTGCGACCGTGTGCTGCCTCTAATGAAACAGTCGGGATTGAGACTCCAATGACGGGGCTTGGTTTCACCTGCGCCTTCGACGCGGACTTCCAACCGCCGAATGGTCCGCGGCCCCTGCAGGCCGACGGCGGTCATGCGGCCAAGGCGCGAGAGGGGAGGCGCCGACATGTTTGACGCCCGGCGCCCCTCGCTGCGCGATCGGCTGTCCGGCGGGGCATGTCTGGACGCCGTTTGGCTTTCGCTCGGCAGCGTCGCGATTTGCGAAATCGCCGCGCGCAGCGGGCCAAGCGTCGTCGTGATCGACATGCAGCACGGTCTTTGGGAGAGAGCCTCGCTCGAGGCGGCCGTCGGGATCGCATCGATTCACGCTCCGGTCATGGTCAGGGTCGCCGATCATTCGTCGTCCGCGATCTCGCAGGCGCTCGACGCCGGTGCCGAGGGCATTCTCGCCCCCCTCGTCGAGACGGCCGAGCAAGCCGCGGCGATCGCCTCGGCCGCGCGATTTCCTCCAGTGGGAACCCGCTCGGGCGGCGGCGTGCGACCTTTGCGCGACTTTGCCGGATATGTCCGCGAGGCAAACCGGTCTACCGTGGTGGGCGCGATGATCGAGACGAGGACCGGGCTAGAGAATGCAAGCGCGATCGCCGGCCAGCCAGATATCGATCTCATATTTGTCGGCACCGGCGATCTCGCGCTCTCGCTCGGCGAGTTTCCAGACGTCGGACGCGTCCACGAACGGGCCTGCGCTTCGATTCTTGAGGCCTGCAAGGCTCATGGTCGGCTCTGCGGCGCCTTTACGGGATCGATCGAAGCCGCAAGGCGGATGCGAGACAAGGGCTATAGCCTCGTCGTGACGGCGAACGACGTCGACCTGTTGCGCGGCGGCTTCACGAATGCGACGCGGCTATTCGCCGCCGCCGAGTCGTCCGCGTCGGAGTCGCATCGACGGTCGCGAGAAGGAAAGCGCGCTTTGAAGTCGACAGCCCGCCCTGTGGAAGGTCCTTCGCATGCTTGAGCCAGTTTCCGATTATGCGCTGAACCTCAGCGGCGATTTCCCCGTCCATGCGTTGCGCGCGCAATTCCCGGCGCTCCAGAAGAACGCCGATTTCATTTTTCTCGAAAACGCCGGCGGCTCCCAGATTCCCCAAAGCGTGGTCGATGCGGTCGTGCGGCACCTCGTCGATTTCAATGTTCAGCGCATGGCGAAATACCCGCACAGCGCAGGGGTCGATCGCAATCTTGCGGAGGCGAGAGAAAGCGTGGCGATCCTCGTCAACGCCTATCGGCCGGAAGAGATCTCGTTCGGTATCAATGCGACCTCGTTCATTCGCCTCGTCAGTCTCGGCATCGGCAAGACGCTCGGCGACCGCAATGAAATCGTTGTGACCGACATAGACCACGACGCCAATATTTCGACTTGGACGGCGCTCGAGGAATATGGCGCGAAGATTGTCTGGTGGCGGATGCGCGACGACGGCGCCCTGCATGTCGGGGATCTCATTCCCCTGTTGAATTCGAAGACGAGGCTGGTCGCCTGCACGGCGACCGCGCATTCCATCGGCACGATCGTCGATGTCGCGGCCGTCGGGGCCGCGGCCAAGGCCGCCGGGGCCGAACTCTTCGTCGACGCCGTGCATTTCGGACCGCATGGCCTGATCGACGTTCAGGCGTGGAACTGCGATTACGCGGTATGCTCGGGATACAAGAACTTTGCGCCGCACATGGGTTTTCTGTGGGGCCGTTATGACGCGCTCTGCGCGCTGCCGACGTTTCGAGAGGATTTCATCCCCGATATGCCGCCTTACAAAATCGAGGTCGGAACATTCCCTTATGAGAATGTCGCGGGCATGAACGCGGCGGTCAAATACCTGGAATCGATCGGCCGTCGCGTCGCCCCCTGCGAAGGTCAATCTCGGCGCGCGTCGATCGCCGCCGCGATGCGAGCGATCAGAGATTACGAACGCCTTCTCTCGCGGGAGATGATCCTGGCTCTCAAGCGGCAGGGCGCGACGATATACGGGATCAGCGACGAGAACGCGGTCGAAAAGCGCGTTCCGACGATCTGCTTCACGCTCGAAGGCATCACTCCTCAGGATTTCGCTACGCTAATGGGCAGGGCTGGCGTCGGGTTGCGCGACGGGCATCTATTCGCGCCTCGCCTTATGAAGCGCCTGGGCCTCTCGATGGAAACCGGCGCCATCCGCGTCTCGCTCGTTCACTACAACACGATTGAAGAGATCCATCGGTTCGAGCACATTGTCGAGCGGGTGATCACGGGCGGCGGATCCCATCGTGAAGCGCCTTGAGCGACGACATTCACGTTCTGCCGCGTCGGCCGGATTGCGCGGGCCGGCGAGGCGGGTTTTAGGCTGGAGGCGCGCAAATATCTGGTCATTTGGAGGGAGCCATGAGAATTGATCGTCGCATCTTTATCGGACTCGCCGCGTCGGCGGGCCTTTTGACCCTAATGTCGTCAGCTCTTGCCGAAACGGTCCTGAACGTCGGCGCCTATCCGACGAATCCGCCGTTCGAAACGAAAACGTCAAGCGGATCCTTCGAAGGCTTCGAAGTCGATGTCGTCAATGAAGCCGCCAAGCGCGCGGGCATGACGACGAACATCGCCGACTACGGTTTTCAGGCGCTTTTCGCGGCGATCGCCTCGAAGCGGATCGACGTCGCTATTTCGTCGATCACGATCACCCCGGATCGCTTGAAATCCGTTTCCTTCACGCAGCCCTATTACGATTCCGATATGGGCGTCGCCACCAAGGCCGACAGCCCGATCCAGAGCGTGGCCGATCTCAAGGGCAAGATCGTGGGATGTTTGTCGGGCTCGACCGGCGAAAAATGGGTCAAGGACAATCAGGCGGCCGACGGATTTGCCGATGTGAAGGGATACAAGGCCCAGCAGGATCTGCTGCTCGATCTTGCCGCCGGCCGCGTCGACGCGGTCGTCAGCGATATTCCGGGCATGCAATTCGCCTTCAAGACCATGACCGGCCTCGCCGTAAAAGATCGGATCAAGACCGGCGAACAATACGGGCTGATGATGGGCAAGGACGATCCCAATCTGGCCAAGTTGAACGACGCCTTGTCGGCGATGAAGGGCGACGGCGCGCTCGCCGAAATCCATAAAAAGTGGTTCGGAACCGCTCCGGTAGCCGGTTCGTCGACGGTGACGGTCTTGCCAATTCCGAAGTGAGGCAGGGTCCGGACAAGCGCTCCGACCCCAACCGGCGCCAGACAGCGCTCCCCGCGGACGCGGTTTCGGATTGGAAACGGCGCCCGCGGCCGATGCGACGAGGATCGGCAACTTCTTGCAATCGCGCCAATCAGGAACTGTGAGAAGCGAATGTCTCTCCTTCAAACGTTCTTCAACTCCGAGGTCATGCTGGCGGCGCTTCCGGCTCTGTTGCGCGGACTGCGCAACACGCTCGTCTTGAGTTTCTTCAGCATTGTCTGCGGCGCGCTTCTCGGTCTTTTCGCCTGCCTTATCCGGCTTTACGCGCCGGCGATCCTGCGTTGGATCGCGATCGTCTACATCGACATCTTTCGCGCGATGCCGATGCTGGTCATTCTGATCCTCATCTATTATGCGCTGCCGTTTCTCGGCGTGCGCTTTTCCTCCTGGACCTCGGCGATTCTCGCCTTTTCCCTTGTCATGGGGGCCTATTCGGCTGAAGTCTTTCGCGCCGGCATCGAGGGGGTTCCGCGCGGGCAATTCGAGGCCTCCGCCGCACTCGGCCTGCCTTTCCTCCTCACGCTGCGCCGAGTGATCCTGCCGCAGGCGATGCGCTCGATCATTCCGCCGATGACGGGAAATTGCGTGTCGATGTTCAAGGACACTTCGCTCGCCTCGACCGTCGCGCTTCCCGAATTGCTGAACGAGGCGAACAATTCCCAGGCCCTCTACGCCAACCCGTCCCCGCTCATCATGGCGGCGATCCTCTACGTCTTGTTCTTGTGGCCGATGGTTCGGCTGGTGAGTTTCCTGGAGCGCCGGCTCAAAGCCAACCGGGCGCATTGATCTCGAAATCGCGCCCCCGGGCGTGCGTCGCCCGTCGCGCGCCTCTCCGACGGCGTCGTCGCCCCGGCCAAGAACAGGCGATTTCAAAGGGAATCCGCCACGACAGCGGGTTCCCGGAATCGTTGACGTGGGCATCGCGCCGCCGCGCGGTTGACAAGCAAAACTCGCGAACGCGACAATGCCATCGATCCTAATCCGTCTCTGAGGCGCGCCTTGCAAGCTGTTTGGCCATGGCAGACTGGGGTGCTCGATCCCCACGGCCCGATTGCGGCGGCCGAGCGCACTATTCTACTCAACGCGACAGCGATCATGCTCGCGGTGATCGTGCCGGTCATCGCGCTTACCTTGGCTGTCGCCTGGTGGTTCCGGGCCAGCAACGCCAGGGCGCGCTATCTCTCGGATTGGTCTTATTCGGGCCGCATCGAAGTCGTCGTATGGTCGATCCCGACTCTCGTCGTTTCGTTCCTGGGGGGCATTGCCTGGATAGGCTCGCACGATCTCGATCCACGCGTGGCGATCCGGTCCGAAGCGCCGCCGATCCAGATTGAGGTCGTCTCGATGGATTGGAAATGGCTGTTCATCTATCCCGACATGAATGTCGCCAGCGTCAACCGCCTGGTCGTGCCCGCCGGCGCCCCGATAAGCTTCCGGCTAACGTCGGCAAGCGTCATGAACAGCTTCTTTGTGCCGCAGCTCGGCAGCCAGATTTACGCCATGCATGGAATGACGACGCGGCTGAACCTGCAATCCGATCTGCCGGGAACCTATCCCGGCCTCTCCGCGCAATTCAGCGGCGCCGGCTTCTCGGACATGCGCTTCGAGGTGGTGGCGCTCCCGAAGGAGGGTTTCGAAGAATGGCTCAAGACAGCGCGTTCCAGCGGCGGAACGCTGGATGTCTCAAGCTACGCTCAGCTCGAGCGGCCAAGCACAGCCGTGGCGCCCATGACGTTCGGCGCCGTTGCGCCGCAACTCTTTGAGAGCGTCGTGAAGGCCGGCGTGGCGATGTCCGACATGCCGGAGGCCGGCGCGACCTCCGCCGCCGCGCCGCACGCTGGGAACTGACATGCTGGGCAACCTCACCTGGGGCGCCATTCCATTGGATCAGCCGATCCCGATGGCCGCCTCGGCGCTGGTGGTCGTCGCGATCGCCGCGATCCTTGGGATCATCACGTGGCGGCAATGGTGGCCCTATCTGTGGCGCGAATGGATCACCAGCGTCGACCATAAGCGAATCGGCGTGATGTATATCGTGCTGGCGCTGGTCATGCTGCTGCGCGGCTTTGTCGATGCGATCATGATGCGTTCGCAACTCGCGCTCGCGGCCGGCGGGGCTCAAGGCTATTTGCCGCCTGAACATTACGACCAGATTTTCTCCGCCCACGGCACGATCATGATCTTCTTCGTGGCGATGACCTTCATGATCGGCCTCATGAACTTCGTCCTGCCGCTGCAGCTCGGGGTTCGCGACGTCGCCTTTCCCGTGCTCAATTCAGTGGGCTTCTGGCTCACGGCCGCCGGCGTTTTGCTCGTCAATGTTTCCCTGGTGGTCGGCGAATTTGCGAAAACCGGCTGGCTTGCCTATCCCCCGCTGTCCGAACTCGCCTATTCGCCCGGCGTCGGCGTTGACTATTATCTCTGGTCGCTCGAGATATCGGGCGTCGGCACCCTGCTGACCGGCATCAATCTCACGACGACGATCCTGAAGCTTCGCGCGCCCGGCATGGGCTATGGCCGAATGCCCATCTTCTGCTGGACGGCGCTCGCCTCCAACCTGCTCATCATCGCCGCGTTTCCCGTCCTGACGGCGACTTTCGCGATGCTGTTGCTCGACCGCTATCTCGGTTTCCACTTCTTCACGAACGATCTCGGCGGCAACGCGATGATGTACGTCAACCTCATCTGGGCATGGGGCCACCCCGAGGTCTATATTCTGATTCTCCCCGCCTTCGGCGTTTTCTCAGAGGTCATCGCGACGTTCTCCGGCAAGCCGGTCTTCGGATACCGATCGATGGCGGTCGCGACCATGGCGATCTGCATGCTCTCCTTCATGGTCTGGCTGCACCACTTCTTTACGATGGGCGCCGGAGCCGACGTGAACGGCGTCTTTGGCATCATGACGATGATCATCGCGGTGCCGACCGGCGTAAAGGTGTTCAACTGGCTGTTCACCCTCTACGGCGGCCGCATCCGCTTCAACGCGCCGATCTATTGGGTGCTCGGCTTCATGGTCACCTTCGTCATCGGCGGCATGACGGGCGTGTTGCTGGCCGTGCCGCCCGCCGATTTCGTGCTCCATAACAGCCTGTTCTTGGTGGCGCATTTTCACAATGTGATCATCGGCGGCGTGCTGTTCGGCGCCTTCGCGGGCTATACCTATTGGTTTCCGAAGGCGTTCGGCTTCACGCTGGACGAACGGCTGGGCAAAGCGGCCTTCTGGTGCTGGTTCGTCGGCTTCTACCTCGCATTCATGCCCCTCTATATATTGGGGCTGATGGGGGCCACGCGGCGGATGCAGCACTATGACGACATCGGCTGGCGACCCCTGATGCTCGTCGCGCTGGCTGGCGCGATCCTCATCCTCGCAGGGGTCGTCCTCACGATTGTCCAGTTGGCGGTCAGCATCCGCACGCGCGATCGGCGGCGCGACGTGACGGGCGACCCCTGGGGCGGCCGCACGCTCGAATGGTCGATTTCATCGCCGCCGCCGCCCTGGAATTTTGCCGTGCTGCCCCACGTGCAGGGCGAAGACGCCTATCCCGAGAGGAAGCGGGGAACCCAATCCGAGGGCGCCGCCGAGCCGCGTTTCGAGGCGATCAGCATGCCGAAGAACAGTCCGATCGGCGTCGTTATCGCGTTCTTTGCGACGATAATGGGCTTTGCGCTCATCTGGCACATCTGGTGGATGGCGATTGTGGGTCTGATCGGCGTTGCTGTCGCCGCGCTTGTCCATGCCTGGCGCGTATCGCTGGAGGTCGAGATTTCCGCCGAGGCCATAGAAGCGTTCGCGGACGCCCAGCGTCGGGGGGGAGCGACGGCATGACCGCCATCGACGCCGCCTCCCGCCAAGCGTCTTCCCGCGAGGATGCGGTTCCCATTTCAGAGCGCGGTCCCGCCTCGAGCGATGTCGTCGTCGGATTCGGGTTCTGGCTGTTCATCCTCAGCGACATCGTTGTTTTCTCCGCGCTGTTTGCCGCCTATGCCGTCCTTTCCGGCCAGACGGCGGGCGGGCCGTCGGGCATGAAGCTTTTCGACCGCGGCTACGTGCTGATCGAGACCGGATGCCTGCTGGCCTCGAGCTTCAGCTGCGGGCTCACTACCCTCGCAATCGAACGGCGCGACAGCGTGGCCACCTATGCGGGTGCGGCTTTCACCTTTTTTCTCGGCGGCGCCTTCGTCGCGCTCGAACTGTCGGAATTCGTCCGGATGATCGCCAGTGGCGCGGCCCCGACGCGCAGCGCGTTCCTGTCCGCCTTTTTCACGCTGATCGGCACGCATGGGCTGCACGTCACTCTCGGCCTGTGCTGGCTTGTGGCGATGATGGCGCAGCTCGCTACGCTTGGCTTTCGACCGATGGTCGTGCGCCGGCTGCTCTGCTTCGCTCTGTTCTGGCACGCGCTCGACATCGTGTGGATCGGCGTGTTCACGATCGTCTATCTGGGAGCCCGCTGATGAACGAACCTGGCCAAGCGGAGGGCGCGACATGGGATCAAGCCCCCGGCGCCGACCAAGGCGGCGGCAGGGGCAGCCTGCGCGGCTATCTGACGGGATTCGGACTGGCGATCGTGCTCACGCTTGCCTCCTTCTGGGCGGCGGGAACGCACTTGGTCTGGGGACCTGGCGTGCCGGTTCTGCTGGCCGTGCTCGCGATAGGCCAGATGGGAGTGCACCTGGTGTTCTTCCTCCACATCTCGAGCGCGCCGGACAACACCAACAATTTCCTCGCCCTCGCCTTCGGCGTCTTCGTCGTCGGACTGGTGGTGTTCGGCTCCATGATCATCATGGCGAACCTGAACGCGAACATGATGCCCATGGACAAAATGATCGAGATGCAGCGGTAGGGAGCTAGCGGTCGTCGCGCGGCGCCTAAAATTGCAGGCGCCCGGTTCTTCGCGCCGGATTGAGATTGATGGGCGCCCGCGGACCTTGTCGTACCGGTGAAAACCGGCGGCGGACAGGCTCTGAATAGCGCGAGACGACACAAAATCCACCCAATAAAAGTCATGCCGCCTCGTCGAAATCAAATTGTCATCCGAGTTGGCCGAGCCTAGCGTTCCGAATGGAAAAGAACATTCGGCGGAGCGAGCCCGAATCAACGTAAATCTAGTTAAGGGGGCAACTTGAAGCTTGTCGCGGCGCGGAGCGGTTGTTTTGTTAATGAGCTGGTAACCTTTGCGGTGCGCCAACCGCAGTGGTGCGCCGTTATCAGCTTGGCGATCGCTTTCAGCGCAGCCCTCGGAACTGGCGCCGGCTTCGCCGCCCAGCCCGCCCCCGTCGTATCCAACCGCCCCGGCCGCCCCAGCGGTTCCGACGCCGCCGGCGCCTGCGGCGAGTTCAACCGCTCCTGGAATCGACGCGGCGCCGTCAGGGTCCGCGGAAGTCAATGGATTCAGGTCGGCGCTTTTCGGCATGTCCGAGGCGGATGTCCGCGCTGCGATAACGAAGGACTTCGGGGTCAGCGGCGATGGCGTTCGAGTCTCGCAGAACGGCGCGGAACATACGCAGATTCTGTCGATAAAGGCGCCCGATGCGCTGCCCGAGGGAGGCGCCGCGGAAGTCTCCTACGCGTTCGGTTACAAGACCAAGAAGCTCATTCAGGTCAGCGTTTCCTGGTCGAAGGCGACGGATGACAAGCTCACGCCGGAGCGTCTCGTCTCGAACGCCGATACCTTGCGCGCCTATTTCATGTCCGTCGGCTACAAGCCCGACACGATCGTCAGCAACGTTCCAATGAGCAACGGTCTGTTGGTGTTTCGTGGCGCCGACCTCGCCGGGCACACCACGGCGCTGCTCCTGGAAGGCGCCTTCTCGGGCGACAAAGCGGCCCGCACCTTCTCGCCTGCCGCGCTGGTCTTGGCCTACCTCGCCGACGCCAAGAACCCGGACATCTATCGCGTGCAACCCGGCAAGTTTTGATCCACGCGCGGGGATAGCCCGCGGAGTTTGAGTCCGCGAAATCATCGAGGGAATTGAGGGATGTTCGCCCAACGAAGGCTCCGGATGAGTATCGACAGGCGTCGGGGGGCGCTGCTCGGCGGTTCAGCGCTGATTCCTCTCGCCTTGGGCATGTATGGCGCGCCTTCAGCTCACGCGCAGGCCGTCAATTTGGGCCAGTCGCCCGGCAACATGATCGCCACGAGCGGGCGAACCGCGACGCTGCTCGCCGTGTCCGGCCGCACGACGACCATCAGCACATCGACGATCAGCGGCGGCAACGCCTTTAATTCGTTTACGCAGTTCCGCGAGGGCGCCGGCAATACGGTGAACCTGCTGGTTCCCTCTTCGGCGAGAAATCTCGTCAACGTCGTCACCGGCGGCGCGGTCAACATCCAGGGCACGCTGAATTCCTACAAGAACGGGATCCTCGGCGGCAATGTCATCTTCGCCGATTCTTATGGCTTCATCGTCGGCGCGGCGGGCGTCGTCAATGTCGGCTCCTTGTCGGTCGTCACCCCGACCCAGGCGACGATCGATCAACTGATCAGCCCCCAAGGCGTGGTCAACAATGCGTTGGCGAGCCAGTTGGTTCACGCCAACGTGCCGATTTCCCAGGACGGTTCGGTCGTCATCGCCGGCCAGGTCATCGCGCAGCACGGGGTGCAGATCAACGCGCATGACGTGGTGGTCGCGGGCTCCGTTCCTGAGGCTATGCGCGCGGCGCGACAGCGGGCGCAGTTCGAATCGACGGTCAACGCCAAGGGCATGTCCGAGTCCGAGGGCGGCGCGATCGTCGTGCGCAACGGCGCGATCAGCATCGTTGCGGCGAACAATGTAGGGATCGACGGCGCTCTCAGCGCGGCAGGCGGCAGGCGCCACGGCGGATCGGTGTCGATCGCGGCGGGCAATAATGTCGCCATCGGCGCAACGGGCAAGATCAACGCGCAAGCCACTCCCGCCAACGCCAAGGGCGCGGCGCCGGCGGCCCCGCAGATCGCCATCTCGGCCGGCAATGATGTGACCCTCGCGGGCGCTCTCAGCGCGATCCCGGTGGACGGCGACTCGGCGGGACGTATCCAGATCACGGGCGAGGACATCAGCGTCGCGTCGACGGCGAAATTGGCCGCGGTCGGCGTCGGCTCGGCCGACGGCGGCGGCATTTCGATCAAATCGACCGGCACGACGACGGTGGCGAGCGGCGCCTCCTTCGCCGCCAATGCTTTGGGGACGGGTGACGGCGGTCTCATCGAGATCAGCGGCCATGTCGACGATGTCGCCGGCGGCATCCTGGTCAATCTTAGTTCGGTCGGCGGCAATGCGGGAACGCTGCTCTTCGACCCCGACCAGTTGCTGATCGGCGGAACGCTTCAGAACGCCATCCTCAACGACAATACCGTTCTCGGCACTTCCTCGCTTCCCAGCCTCTATACCGACGGGGCCAATGTCGAATTGGACGCGAACGATTCGATTACGATCAACGGCGTCATCGACACGCGCGCCTATGCGACCTATCTGTCTTCGCCGGTGACCGGACTGCTCTCGGCAAGCAACGTCGCCTCCACCGGCAATTCGGGCTCGATCACCCTCGTCAGCCCGACCATCACCATCAACAGCGGCGGCGCCCTCTACGCCGACGCCAACGGGAAGACGGCCGGGGCCGTCACGCTTACGGCGAGCACGACGAACGACATCGCCATCGGCTATGCCTCAGCCAACAGCGCGATCACGATCGACGGCGCGATCACCGGCGCATCGATCAGCGCAAACGCGACCGCGCAAGCCGAATCCGTCTATGCGCTGAATTCCAATAATTCCAGTCCCGGCAATATGGCGACCACGATCGGCCTCGCCTTGCTGATCAATCTGGATCCGCTGAATCTTTCGCCTGGCTACGTTCAATCGAACGGCACGGCGACGGTGACGGTTGGCGGGACGCTCACCGCGCAGTCGAACAGTTCAGGCGACATCGACCTTACCGCCCACACGATCGACGTGTCGTCGGACCCGGCTCTCGGCCTTAGCGCCGCCTCCACCTTCATAGCCGGCGGCGTCGTCGTCGGGTCGACCGACGCGACAGCGAAGGTGGAGATTCAAAGCGGCGCGCATGTTACGGGCGGCGGAACGCTCACCGCCGCTGCGACCAACGACGCCACGCTCGGCATCAAGACGGCGACGATAACCGGCTTTGGCGGCTTTCAAGGGGCGCCGGTAGTCATTTCGGTCGCCTATGGCGATTCTAGCGTCAACGCCACGGCGCAGATCGATTCAGGCGCTCACATCGCTATGACCGGCGCCGGCAGCGCCGTCGACATATTGGCGCGCAACGACAATTCGTTCACCGTCGGCGCCCTTTCCTACGCCCGCAACGGCGGCGCGGTTGGCGTGGCGATCGCGATCAGCGATTTCAACAGCAGCGCGATCGCCCATGACGGCGCCAATATCGGGACATCGGCGGCGCCCGCGGGCGCCGTGACGATCTCCGCGCAGGACGAAACCGCGAGCAATCAGACGAGCGCCTCGGGCACCGTCGGGGCCGGCGCATTTGCCGATTTTCTTACGGCGTTGTCTCAAGGGGGCGCGGTCGTCAGCCAAGCGGTTTCGGGCGGGGGCGTGACCGCGCCGGACACCGGCATCGTCAGTTCGCTGTTTGCCTTGAGTTTCGGCAAGGCATTGCAAACGAGCAGCGTTTCTCTGCCGCAATTCGCCGGCGCCGTCTCGCTGTCGTTTGGAACGCAGACGGCGGCGGCCAGTGTCTCGGCGGATGCCGGAGATTCCGCCCCCGCGATTCAGGCCAGCGGCAATGTCGCGGTCGAGAGCGACGTCACGGACTCGGCCTTCCTCAATTTGGGGACGAGCGCCGTCAACGCCTCCGCGAACCCCACGACCGTCAATCCCTCTGCATCGTTCGCGATTTCGGTGGGGGTCGCCTACGCGGACGTCACGCATGATTCGTCGGCGGTTGTCGGGCCTGGCGTGACGATCGACGCAAGCCAGATCGGCGTCGAGGCGACGTCGTCGATTCCCTCGCCGATAGAAAATATCGACTGGACCGACTTCAACTCGGTTCTCGATGGCTTGTTGGCCAATAAGACGATCGTCACGACGGGCTCGAATGCGGCTTCGGCCTCGGGTGCGGGCGGCTTGGGCCTCGCCGGCTCGCTCGACTTCGCGACCTTCACGACCAATACGATCGCCTGGGTCGGCGACGGCTCGACGCTCAAGGCGACGAACACGTCCAGCGGCCAGTGGACTGCGGATCTGTCGAGCCTCGATCCCAAGTCGAGCTCGACGGATGTTCCGACGACCTTCAGCAACGTCATCTCGGTCGTCGCGACGACGACTCATGAGACGATCAACGTAATTGGAAACGCAGGTCTGCTCGGCGGCAATGTGGCGAACGGCTCCGCCGCCGTCGGCGCCTCGTTCGCCATGTTGACCGACAACGCCAACACCTATGCCGGGATCGCTCAGGGCGCGTCGATCATCAGCGGCGACCAGGTTTATGTCGACGCGGAGTCCTACGCCCGCGTCATCAACGCCTCGCTGACCAATGGCGCGGGCGTCGGCCTCAACATCAGCGGACTGGCCAACCTTTTTTTCCTGAACGACAATACGAGCGCGTCGATCAGCGACAAGGCGCAGATCACGTCGAACTCCGTGACGGTCAACGCCTTCGAGACGCTGGGCATTTATTCGATCGCGGGGGACATTTCGTTCAGCGGCTCGTCGGGATTCGGCGTCGCCGTCACCTATGTGAACCTTGCCGCCAACACCGACGCCTATATCGGCGATAATTCGACAGTTGTGGGAACCAGCATCGATCCCAATGAAGCGGATGCGCCCAGCGCCGCCGGATATGTCGACACCGGAACGCTAGACGTCATCGCCAAGACGAGCGGCAACGTCATCGCCGCGTCGCTGGTGTCGGAAAACGTCGACAGTAGCGCCCAGAGTCCGGCGCCGATTCCCTCGAGTTCGCCAGCCGCCGCCATCCTCGGGACCGTGCAGCAGGGCGTCACCGCCAACGTGGCCATTTCGGTGGCCGGCGCCTCGGCGGTCACTGATTCAGCGCTCGACACAGCGGCCTATCTCAATGGCGCGACTGTGAATTTCCATGGCGCGTCGTCCGCCCCCTCCGTCCAGGTCGAGGCCGGCGACGACGCCCTGATCGTCAGCGGCAGCGGCGGTTCAGCCATCACGCTGCAAGGGTTCCCGCGGCCGACGTCGGGGGCCTTGTCGGGCGCCATATCGGTCGAATCGAGCAGCAACAACACGCTCGCCTATATCGAATCCTCGAGCGTGAACATTGACTCCGTCGACGTCGAGGCCCTGACCGGCGGACTAACCGTCGTCGCCGGCATCGGCCTGTCCGTCAACGCGACTTCGGGAGGGACTTCCGGCAGTTTGGCCGGATCGGTATCCGTCGCCGACATCGACGACAGAGTGGCCGCCTATATCGACGATTCCACGGTTTCGGGCTCTGGCGACGCTATTGTTCTTGCCGAACAAGATACGGAGGTCGGCATCGGCGGCGGCGCTTTCTTCTTGGGCGGCAAGGCCGGCTTCGGTCTTGCGGTGACTTATCTCGATATCGAGAATCCGAGCGCCGGCCCCGCGACCGACGCGCACATATCCAATTCGAGCGTCACCGGCTTCACCGATATCGATGTCATCGCGACGGCGCCGCAGATCATCTATTCCGGCGCTGCGACGGGCGGCACAAACACGACGGCGAGCCTCGGCGGGGCGTTCATCTTCAACACTCTGGACGCGACGACTTCGGCGACGATTTCCAATTCTGGCGCAACGGCTTTGTCGATCACAGCGAACCAGAATGTCAGCGTCACCGCCTCCACAGATCCGAACAATATCTCCACCGAGGCCAACAGCTTCTTCCTGGAAGGCGATTCGCAATCCTCGACCTACAAAGCCAATTACGCAGCCGACCCGAACGATTCGTCCGCTTCGGACCAGGCCGACGCTGCGCTTCTTTCCGGCCAGTCGGCGGCGATCGTATCGGTCGCTGGCATTATCGAGGCTGGCGCGGGCACGGCCGTCGGCGTTTCGGTGATCGACAACACCGTTGATGAATCCCATGTGGCGAGCGTCTCCGGCGTCACCGTCGCGGCGCAGAACGCGATGTTTGTTGCGGCTGGTGATTCCACCACGATTCTTGCGGTCGCCGTGGGCCTCGGCATCTCGACCGAAGGCTATGCGGGCGAAGGAGCCTCTGTCACCAACACAATCTCCGGCGGCCCCAGCGCGTCGGTGGGCGCAACCGGAGTTACAGCCGCAACGACGATCGGAGGCGCGGCTCAGAGCGCCAGGGTCGGCGCGCTGACGATCAGTGCGACCGATTCCTCCGATATCACCGGCATTGCGCTCACTGTGAGCGGCTCGGAGGCTGGCGCGGGCGGCGTCGCGCTTTCGACCAACAACATCGAGACCACGACTTCCGCCTCGATCGAGAGCGCCAGCGTCAGGACCACTTATACCTCGGACGAGAGTTTCGCAACGGGCGACATCGTAGTCGAGGGCCAGTCAACGGGCAGCATCCTCGCGGTCGCCATGGGCATCGCCGTTTCCGGCAGTTCATGGGCCGCCGATGGCTCAATCGCGACGAATCTCGCCAAAGGCGACGTCACGTCGTCGGTCGACAATTCGACATTGTTCGCGATGAACAATGTCGGCGTATTGGCGTCCAACAACAATTCCATTGATACGATCTCGGGCGCGGCTGGAATCGGGCTCGCCACAGCTGGGATCGGCGTTTCGGTGACGACCGATCAGGTTGGAGGCGGCGCGAGCGGCAATACCGCGGCGAAGATCACGTCCAGCACGGTTGACGCCGAGGCTGCGGGACAGGACACGCTGGAGATCGTCGACGGCGCGCTTGTCGACGATATCGCGGTTGGAGCGACGCCGACGCTGGCGTCCTCCGCTCCGGAATCGCCATCGAGTTCGGTGGCGCCCAGCGCTTTGCCGAATCTCGGGCAGGACGTCAGGCTCGATCAGGGAGTAGCGGTCGTCGCAGGTTCGGTCGAGACCTCCGTCGTCACCGCGGTGACGCTCGGCGTCAGTACGGGTCTCGCCGCCGGCGTCGATGTCGTGACCACCACGATGGGCGGCTATACCGATGCGACCGTGAGCGGCTCGGCGCTCGACAGGAATTTGCCGTCCTCGAACGTCGCATCCGCGATCGACGTTTCGGCGCATAGCGTCTCCTTCGCGAACAATTTCGCCTATGCGGTCGCGTTCTCCACCGGCGACCTCGCCGGGGCGGTGACTGTCGTCACGAACACGATGAACCGGACGACGGACGCCTCGGTCACGAGCACCAGCATCGGCAATAGTTCGACAACGCCCGGCGGCGTGACGACGCTTTACGCTCCGGGAGCTGTCACGGTTGAGGCGAGCGGTTGGGAAGCGACGGCGGGCGAGTCGATCGGGGCCGCGGGCTCCGACGAAAGCGGCGGCGCCGGCTCGACTTTGAGCAACGTCTTTACCGCGAACACGACGGCGTCCCTCGATCACGGCTCGATCATCGCCGAAAGCCTTTCGGTGGCCGCCAACGGCACTGACGGATTGTTCGGCGCGACGGGGGCGGGCGCCCTCGGCGACACTGCGGGAATCGGCGCAAGCGTGCTCGTTCTCATCAGCAAGGCGACGACCCAGGCGAGCGTCGGCGATACCGATCCGACGACCGCCGCCACGTCGCTCAGTCTCACCGGACCGTTGAGCGTCTCGGCGGCGACCAACACTGATGTCACCAGCTATGTGATCGTCGGTGCTCTCGGCGGCACCGCGGGTATCGCCGCCCAGTTCTCTGGAATCATCGTCGGCAACACCACTGACGCCGCTCTCGACAACGCCACCGTCACGATTTCCAATACGGCCGCCGCCAACGCCGGCGTCAGCATCGCCTCGCAAGAGACTGACGAGATCGACCCCACTGTGGGCGGCGCTTCGGCGGGCGGTACGGCCGGCATCGGGGCCAGCGTCAATCTCGTCATGCTCAAGAGCGACGACGCGGCGTGGATGGCTGGAGATACGGTCGCCACCCCCGGCGCCGTCGATGTGACGTCGCTGTCAACGCGCGACGTCAATCCGATCGCCGTCACCATAGGCCTTGGCGGCGACGTAGGAATCTCCGGCACCGTTGGCGTCGTCCTCGCCGGCTCCGGCGCCTCCAGCGCCGAGCTTGGCGTGCTGAACGCCGGCGGCACGCTGAGCAACGCCGACGGGGCGGCGTCCTCCGACCTGACAACCGAGGTTGGCGGCGGCGTCGACGGCATTTCGGCCGAGATTTTGAACGGAAGTGTCACGGCCGGTTCGGTGAATGTCGCCGCGACGACGGAGTTGGCCGTCAGAAATATCGCCGGCGCGTTGGGAGTCGGCATCGGCGCCGTCGGCATCGGCGCCGGCATCGCCTATACCGACGTCAGTCAAAATGTGACGGCCGAGGCCGATGGGGGCAGCGTCACCGCGCCAGCGGTGACGATCAGCGCGCTGGCGGAAGATCATTCCAGCGGCCATGCCGCGGAAACGCTTGGCGCGGCTGGCGGGGGCGGCCTGTATTTCGGCGCGGGCGCGGCCGTCGCCTCCTCGAAAGTCGACAACACAATCGACGCGGAACTCGGCTCGACGACCGCGGGCGGTCCGACCGGCGCCGCTTCGGGATTGATCGAAGTGGACGCGGGTGATCTTTCGACGGTCGTGTCGGACGCGTATGGCGCCGCGGGAGGAGCGGTCGGCCTGGGCGCCGCCGCAGGAATCGCCGGCAAGGCCAGCAGCGTCGTCGCGGACATTGCGCCTTCCACGACCGTGACGAATTTCGCCGATGTCATGGTGATGGCGGGGGGAGCGGGCTCCGTTTCGTCGAGCGCGATCGCCGGCGCGGCCGGCATCGTCTCGGGCTCCGGGGCCGGGGCCACGTCCACCGATTCGGAGACCGTTACGGCGGATATTGGCGCCAGCTCCTCGATTTCCACTACCAGCGGCATCCTCGTCTATGCTGTCGCGACGCCACAGCTTTCCGCCTCCGCCATCGGCGTGGCTGTTGGCGCCGGCGTCGGCATGGGCGCCTCGGTGGCGATGTCGAACGCGACGGTCCAAGTCACGGCGGATGTCGGCGACAACGCCACGATATCGGGCGGCAGTCTCACCATCAGCGCTTTGGCGGCGACGCCGACCTCCGGCAATACCGCTTACGCCCAGTCGATCGCGGCGGGCGGCGGTCTGCTGGAAGGCATTCAAGCGACCTATTCGCAAGCATCGGACGATTCAACGGTTACAGCTTATGGCGGCGCGAATCTGTCGCTTCCCTCGGCCAACGTGACGATCGCCGCCGAAAACGACAGCAGCCAGGATGCGACGGCGACCGGCGTCGCCGTCGGTTATATCGGCGCGGGGGCGACGGTTTCTCAGGTATCGTCCGACGCGCACACCTATGCCTATCTCGAAGCGGGCGCGAGCACGGCCGCGTCGAACACCGGGATTCTGTCAATCACCGCGACGGGCGACGACAGCAATACATCCAGTGCGACGGCGGGCTCGGGCGGCGTCGTCGCCGGCGCGGCGGCGGCGGCGACCACGAGCACGACAAGTACGACCGCCGCGACTCTCTACGGCGATGGAACGTCGGACACGCTCTATTTCGGCGGCATCGGCATCCAAGCCGTGCATACCACGACCTATTCGGCCGATGGCGACGCCTATCAGGCTTCGGTGGTCGGGGCGAGCGGCGGCGACGCGACGAACAACGTGCATTCGAACGTGATCGCCGAGGTGGGCACGAACCTGATCATCAATTCGGCGGCCGGCGACATGAACGTAATCGCCAACGACGTCGTCAACTCAACCAACGACGGCGGTCGCGCTGGTTCGGGAGGCATCGCCGCCGGCGCGGCCGTGCTGAGCAACTCGACGATCACCCAAACCGTCGCGGCCAATGTCGACAGCGGAACGATCTTCAGCCTCAATGACGATCCTTCCATTTCGACAGCCAAGATCGATATCGAGGCCACCAACAGCATCGACACTACCGATACGGTGAGCCTGACCGCGGCCGGATTGTTCGCGGGCGGCGGCGGCAATTCCGATCTGACGGCGAACGCGACCGACACGGTCAATATCGCCGCCAATGTCGAACTGTTCAGCGCCGGCAATATCGATATCGGCACGGCGGCCAACATGACGGCCGCCAACAACGCCGACGCCAATCTCTATGGCCTCGTCACCGGGGCCGGCGCGAGCACCGACACGACGCTGAACGCCAACCAGAACGTGAACGTCGGCGCTTCGACGGTCGAGGCATGGGGCCTCATCAATATCTACGCCGGTCAGGCCGGGGACGGCAGCGGCAGCAGTGTCCTGGCCGCCAACGCGACGACCACTGTCTACAACGAAGCCCTCATCCCGATCACCGCGGAGTACAAGGGCACGGCCAACGCCACAGACAACGCGACGCTGACGCTCGCTACCGGCTCTCAGATTCTCAGCGCCAACAATGTCTTCCTTGGAGCGACGCAGGGCAGCGTCAGCGCCGTCGGGCTTGGCACGAACTACAATCCGTATCTCTCGATCTTCAGCCTCGAGAACCACGACAATCACAGCAATCCCGGCGGCAGCGGCGCCGTCGTCCTCGATGGCCTCGTGGCGGCGGGAATCCACAATCAGGAGCAGATCACCATCTCTTCGGCTGGCGTGGTGACCCTGTCGAACGGCGCTTCCTACCAGGGATTGACCCTCGATCTCGTCAGCGATCCGAACGATTTCTCGCCGATCGTGAGCTACGATCATCAGGTCATTCAATACGCCAACATCAGCTCATTCAATCCCTATATGCAGATCGTGGACGAGCTTGCGACGCTCAGCGGGCTGACGGTCGCGCAAGTCGAGGCGCTGGGAACGCTCGGCGCATCAACGGTCATCACCGCACAGAACGACGACGCCGCCGGAGACGTGCAGCGCCAAATCAACACGCTGTTGCAGCAGGCCCCCTTCACCGCCAACGGCAACGGCCCGGCGTATGCATTCGGGAATATTCCCGTCTCGGCGGGCAATGTCTCCATATTCGCGCAAACGTTGAGCGGGACGGCGGTCACCGCCACAACGCCCGTTATCATCGCCAGAGACTCCACTTCGATCGATTTTGAGAACCAGGGCACGAATTTCCTGGACCTGTCGAACCTGACGATCAGTGGCGTCTTCGGCGGGCACGTCAACTTCACCGGCGGCGCCAGCAGCAGCAGCGTTTCCTCTCACGCATTGTCCCAGGATCTTACGGCGCTGACGCCGACGATTACCGTCGATGCGAGCTACAACCGCAAGAACGGCAGCGGGCAGCCCATCGATCTGAACGGCAACCCTCTCGTTACGACGCCCGACATCTACTTCGACGGCGGCGTCACGAACGAGAATGGGCTGGTCAATGTGACCAACCAGCTTGGCAACGTGACCATCGCCCAGGCGATGAACGCCGGCACGATCGAAATGACGGTTCCCAACGGAGCCATTACCGTCAACGAGGGCGCAGGCAGCATCTACAACACCAACAACGATGTGGCTTCGCAATGGGCCAATGTAGAATATATGCCGATGGACACGCTGACCGCGGTCGACGCGGCCGCGACCTATCTGGGAACTTTTGCGAACGGCGAACAAGGCGAAGTCTACGTCGACGGCAACGGAAGTCTCGCTCCTTATTACCATTACTGGAACGCCACCAACGGCTCGGTCGTCAATGCGGCGGTCACGAGTTATTCGGGCGGCGACAGCCCGAGCACCATTTTCACGGCGAGGTTGCTGAACCTCTATTACGACAGCAGCTCGCTCTATTCGGCCATTTTCCTGCCGGTAGGCGGCGCGAACAACAGCGGCGGCGTCAGCCCGCTGGCCAATTCGGCATGGCAGCGCCATCAATACCAGGGCGAGGCCTATGGCAATCCCGACGGCAGCGGCGACTCGGGTCCGTTCAACTGCTCAGGCTGCGGGCCGTATTTCGAAACGGTTCAACTTCAGAGTCAGGTCATCAACGGCGTCACGGCGACCGCAGCCGTCAATCCGCCTCCGAGTCTCGTCGTAAACGGCGGCAAGGGGGTCATTCTCTCCGCAGGCGTTCTCAACATCGACGGCACGATCGAGAGCGGCCAAAGCAGCAATTATTCGGTCGATATCGGAACCAACGCCGAGAACTACATCAACGGCATCCTCAACAACACCAATACGTCGCTGACGCTCGCGCAGGCCAAGACGAACGCGGCCGCGGGCAACTACATCAACCTTAGTGGTTATATCTCGACCGTCGGCGGCGGCGATACGCTGATCGGCGCCCAATATGACGTTCTCACCAGACAGGTCCTGTTGAACAATGTCGTTCAGGGCGCCGGCGGCTACGTGTACCTGAACGGCAAGATCATCAGCACGTCGACCAACGGCAGCATTCAGGGCAACATCATCATCAATGGCGGCGCCGGCACGGTCAATGTCGACAACACCACCGGCATTGCGCTGGTCACCAACACGATCAACACCGGCGTCAGCGCCGCGAGCGTCGTCGAGATCGTCGACCAGACAAAGAACCTGACGACCTGGTACCTTTATAACGCCGGCGCGTCCGCCAATCAGCAGGTGAGCCAGTATCAGGAAGCCGGCGTCAGCAATACGAGCTATACATTGGGCACGCTGGTCGCCCAGATGGCGAACTCGGACGTGGAATACCTTCCGACGGCCAACCAGCTTTATCAATGGGTCGACACCGCCGCGCTCTCGCGGCCGAATAACGGCAACACCGCCGCGTACGGTTGGAACTTCAGCACCAATGTCTCCGCGAACGCCGCGAACGCCGACTATACCCGCCAGACGAGCGTGTACACCGCGCAGCCCATAGCCAATTGCAACGGTCAGAATTGCGCGCAGGCGAACGATTACCAGGAGACGGTCAGCGCGACCGGCGTTTCGGCGCAGTACACATTTAACACCGGGAACAAAGTAGACGGCACTGACTTCAGCGGCAACTGGTATCAGGAAATCTACTACAACCTGTCTCTGACCCTGACGAACACCGTCAACGCTTCCTACCCGATCGGCATCCATTTCAACGGCGGCGCCGCCAGCAATGTGAGCGTCGCGTCCAACGCCAGCGTTCTGGTCAACGGTCCGATCAACAATCTGAAAGGCAACACCAGCATTACGACCACCGGCGCCAATTCGGCGATCCTGGTCGGCGCCGCCGCCTTGGTGTCTGGCGTAAACGTCACGCTCACCGCGCCCGGCGGCATCGGCGCCATTGGTGCGACTTCGGTCACCCCATTGCCGGTCCAGCTCTATGGCGGCGCGCTCACCGCCACATCGACCGACGAGGACATCGCGATTTCCGCGACGGGCTCCCTTACGATCGATCAGGTGATAGTCAGCCCGACGACGCCCGGCGATGCGCCCGCGGGAAGCGTCTACTTATCGGCGACCGGCGACATCAACTCGGCTTCGGCATACAATCTCAGCGCCCCGATCGTCGTCGGCAAGAATATCGAGATCGACTCGTCCGGCGGCGCCATTGGCGCGATTACCAGCGCGAACGGCCTGACCAATATCAATCCTCTCGTCATCGAGGCGACGACGACGACGCTTGGCAATGGAAGCCTCGATGGCGGCGTGCTCAACAGCCGTTCCTCGACGGGCGCCTATATCGTGCAGTCGACCGGCGATCTGCGCCTCGGTTCGATCTCGTCGAGCGGGCCGGTATTCCTGGAAGCGGCTGGATCGGACCACAATGCGGCCAATATCCTCAACGGCCAGACGACCGGCGGCCTGACCGCGGCGCAGACGGCGGCCCTCCAGACCGTCTGGACGAACCTGGACTTAGTGGCGGGCTCGGGCGCCGCCACCGTCAGCGCCTATGAGTCGCTGATCGACGGCGCCTATAACGACTATTGGCAGTTGCGGAATATCGCGTTCGGAGCCGACGGGACCTATAACATGACCGCAACCGGCAGCGCAGCGATCGCAAACCAGATCGCCGCGCAGGAAGGCATTTCGGCCACCGCGGTCACCGCGACGCAAATTCAGACAGAAGCGACAACCCGCTTCGAACAGGACGAGTATCTGCTTGGCCTCAAGACGGCGGCCCAGCTCGGCGTTTCCCTTGATGCGCTGTTTGGCACGGCTGCGGGTCAGACGAGCCAGTTCCAGGCGGCGCCCGATCTCACCGTCGGGGCTGTCTACAATCAGAGCTTCCGCTATATTTTGCCGACGAACTCGGCGCTTTACGGGGACCTCACTTCGGGCTCGAGCTGGACCCAGGATCAGCTCAACTACACCGTCAGCGCCAGCGCGGCCAACGGCGCGCTGCCGCCGTCGATCTCGCAACTGCCGCTCAATATCGGCGCCAGACAGGTCATGCTTTATGCGCCGACCGGCTCGATCGGCAGTTTGGCGACGCCGACGACCTTCTCGTTCACCAGCGACGACGATTCATCGCTGACCGGCGCGGACAAGCAGCTGCTGTCCTCGGCCGGCCCGGGACAGCTTACGGTCACGTCGACAACGAATTCGACCACCGGAATCGTGAGTTACTCGGTGAGCGTGTCCGAGCAGAGCCTGGTAATCGTCAGCCCGCTCGGACCAGTGTCCGCCAAGGCCGAATCGCAGATCTATCTCGGAAGCGCGTCGAACTTGCTGCTTGGCGGCATTTCCGATGCGACGTTTGGACCGATCACGCAGGCCGAGTCCGCCGGCGTGCAGACTATCGCCAGCGGAAACGTTCGACTCGACGCGGTCGATAGCATTGTCGGCGGCGTCGCCGGGCAGGTGGCGATCTCGGGCGATATCGCCGATCTAACCTTGATCGCCGAGACAGGCAGCATCGGCCAGGCGCCCAGCGCCGGAACGAACCCGTCCGCAAACCAGAATGCTCTCCTGTTGGCTCTGTCCGGCGCCTCGATCGGCCAGCTTGATCAGGCCGTGGCCGCGCAGGGCATCTACCTCAATCAGACGACTGGCGACCTGATCCTCGGCAACATCACCTCGGGCCAGGGCTCGGCCCCGATTCAATTGGCCGCCCTCGGCAGCATCTATGCGGAGTCGCAATTCACGGATCGCAGCGCGGTGCATATTTCTGGTTCGGCGCTGGACCTTCGCGCAGGCGGCGAGGTCAGTTTCAACAACACGGCATTCCAGCCGCTGCAGGTGGAAATTTCCGGCGCCGTCACCGGCAGCGCGGTCGGCAATATGACCATCCTCAGTCCTGCGAGCGATCTTAACGTCGGACAGGCCGGAGCTTACGGCGCGCTGACCTCCGGCGGCGCCCTGATATTGGACACGACGGCGGGCGCTCTTGCGATCAACGCCGATGTCACAAGCACGAATGCGCTCGAATTGTTGGCGAACGGCGCCGTCACTTTCGCGGCCGGTATCAGCGCGGCGCCTGTCGTCGCCCAAAGCACGTCTGGGGCCGTGACCCTGATTTCCGCGACTTTGTCCATGGGCGCCTATTCCAGCATCGACGCAGCCGGGGCGATTTCGGTGACGACCACCGGCGACGCCACGCTTGGCCAACTCAATTCCTCGCTATCTCCCGCCGCCAATGCGACGGCGCCTTCGATAAGCGTGTCGGCAGGCGGTCTTGCGACATCCGGCGCGATTCTGAGCAATGGCGATGGCCGCGAAAACGTGGTGGCCAATGCCGCGAACGGCGATATTTCCCTGTCGGCGAGCGACGGCATCGGATCCTCGACGCACGCGCTCGTTCTCGACACAACATTGGCCTCGCTCTCTTCGACCGGCGGCGACATTTTTGTCTCGACGCCCGAGGCGCTTCACGTCACGACGGCGGACGCGACCCTGGGCTCGCTGGCCATTACGGGGGCAGGCGCGCTCACGCTTGACACGTTGACCGCCGGAACGACGCTTGGCGTGACTTCGACTGGGGGCGGCGTAACGATCGGGACCGCGACGAGCGGCGAGACGCAGACGCTGCAGGCCGATATGGCGCTGGCGTTCGCGACGCTGACGTCGACGGCAGGCGATGTCGATGCGACCTCGACGATGAGTTCGATCGCCGGCGGTTCGTTGACGGCCTATGGCTCGGCGTCGCTGACGAGCGCGACCTCGAACACTGGCGCCACGGCGACGGCGATGAACGGCAGCGTGACGCTGGCGGCGGGGACCCTGGGCGCGCAGCCATCGGCTTTGGTCTGGATCAACTGGACGAATGTGGATGCCCGAATGACGCTTGGCGCAACCAGCGGCGGCGCGCTGACGCTGGGGACGGTCGGGACTGGCAGCGCCGAGACGATCCACGCCTCGGGCGCCGTCGGCCTGACGAGCCTGACGGCGACGGCCGGGACGATCAGGGCGACCTCAGACGATTCGACGGTGACGATCGGGACGGCGATGAGCGGGGGGACGCAGACGATCGAGGCTGCGGGGGCCGTCGGCTTTGCGACATTGACCTCGACCGGCGGCGACATCGTCGTGACCTCGAAAGGGGGCGCCATATCGGGGACGACGGTGACGGCCAACGGGTCGGCGAATCTCGCCGCCTACGGCGACAACACGGGCACGAGCCTGACGGCGCAGACGGGCGGCGCGCTTCTGTCTTCGACGACGGGCAAGATCGATTGGACGACGGTGAATGCCGGGACGACGTTCGGCGCGACGGCTACGGCCGGCGGGATCACGCTTGGCTCTGCGACGAGCGGCGGGACGCAGACGATCGAGGCGCGGAAGGATATCGTGTACGCGACTTTGACCGCGACGGGGAACGCGACCAACCCGGGCGATGTGTATCTGCAATCGGTCGCAGGCGCTTTGCGCGGAGGCTCGATCCAGGCGCATGGCTTCGTTTCGGCGAGCGGCGTCGGGATCTACTTCGACGAAATCGACGGGCGGGCGGGCGTAACGTTGGATTCTTCGGCCGACATCGTGGGGACCCGGTTCGCCAGTTCGGGGCCCGTCTTGATCGACGCGGCCGGCGCCATCGATATTGACGATGCGAGCGCAGGGAGCATCGCCCTGTCGACCCCCGGCGACATATCCTTCCACACGCTCACCGTCGCCACGGCGGCGGATCTTGCCTCCAACAATCTGACGATCGGAACGCTGACGCAAGCGCCGGGGGCGAAGGGTCCGCTCGATTTGAGCATCACGGGTTACCAAGGCGGAATAGGGACGTCGGCCAACCTCACGATCGACGCCCCGAACGGCATCTACATCCCTCAGTTGCGCGAGCGGAACGCCGTGATAACGACAACGGCGCTTCAAATCACCATGGGTGATCCGACGATCATCGACACCTTCCTCTTGACGACGCCGGATCAAATTCTGCTGTTTGACGACGCGTCCGCTCGACCCTTGCTCGGCAACAACGTTCAGTTTTACCAGCCGGATGACGATTTCTACGCCGTGATCAGCAATCGATCGATCAGGACCGACAGCTATATCGTTCAATACGACGCCGAGGCGCAGGTACAGCAGGATTTTGAAGGCGCGCTGATCAATGGCCCCAGCTTTGTCAGAGATTTCGACCGGTTAGGCCGCGATGGCGAGCAAGGATTTGACGCCTCGCTCCCGGACGACGATTCGACGTCGCCCTGGTATTTCCCGGTGGAGGCGTTCGATCGCCACCTCGCCGCGATGAACTGGCGGCCCGTGAAGCGAGTCGGTTCGGGCCCCGCCGTCAACATCGAGGGCGCCGAGGCGAACTTCGCGTCCGCGCCGGCCGGGTTCACGGCGGTATTCACGCGGAAGAAACAATGACATCGGAGGGCAAGATCGACCTGAGCTCCCCGCTGCGAGCGAACGGCTCGGAGTCGCCTAGGGAAAGTCTAGTCTTTTGATTTTCGTCTCTGCGGCGCCGTGGCGCTCCTGTAGGCTTTCGGCGTCAGGCCGACAGACTTGTGGAATTGGCGCGTGAAGGCCGCCTGGTCGGCATAGCCGCATTCCTGCGCGACGGCGCTGATCGGATCGTCGGTCTGGCGCAGGCGGTTGCAGGCGAGTTCGATCCGCGCCCGCGTCACGTATTGGCCGGCGGAGAGGCCGAACAGAGCCCGGATGCGCTGATCGAATTGGAACACCGATAGCTGCGCCCGCGCGGCGAGATCGGTCAGTCGCAGCGGCGCGTCGAGATGGTCCTGGATATGGCCGAGCACCGAGGAAAGCCCCGTCATATCCGGCTGTGGGGTCGTCAACCCCACCACGTCGCGCGAAATGCCGGAGAGCCCGATGATTCGCCCGTCCGGGTTGGATAAGGGCTCTTTCCAGGTCAGACACCATCCCTGTCGCCCGCCGGGATAAAGATGCAGTTCCAGGCGTCCGTCGATCGAGAGCCCCTGGCTCAATACGCGCTTGTCCTGGTCGTCAAAACGTTCGCCCAAGGGCGCGGGAAAGACCTCGCGCGCCGTGCGTCCGATAAGGTCGGCCTTTCCAGTGAGATTGCATCGGCGAACCAAGGTGTCGTTGACCGCGACATATCGCGCCGCCCGGTCCTTGAGAAAGAATACCGTGTCCCCGATGCGGTCGAACAAATCCTCGCCCAAAAACGGGCGGCCAAGCGCATTCAAGAAGTCGCGTCTGTAGTCGCTGTGGGGTTTCATCAAAGCCGATATTGTGCAGTTTCTCGATCTTACACCAGTGTTTCCAGCAAGATCGGGACGCCCGTCCATGAGAGGCTCCCAGTCGCCCGCCGACTCTGCCCGTCCCGGACGAGAACAGGAACATCCGCCATGGCCTCGAATATATTCACCGGCACGATTCCGGCTCTAATGACCCCTTGCAAGCCCGATCTTACGCCGGACTTTGACGCGCTCGTGCGCAAAGGACGACAATTGATGGAGGCGGGCATGTCGGCCGTGGTCTATTGCGGATCGATGGGCGATTGGCCTTTGCTGACCGACGAACAACGCATGGCGGGGGTCGAAAGCCTTGTCAGAGCAGGGGTGCCGGTCATTGTTGGGACGGGCGCGCAGAACTCCCGCCGCGCCGCCGCTCTGGCTGCCCACGCCAAGGCGGTCGGCGCCAAAGGGCTTATGATCATTCCGCGGGTGCTCTCGCGCGGAACATCGGCGATGGCCCAGCACGCGCATTTTTCCAGCATCCTCGAAGCCGCCGTCGATCTTCCCTCGGTGATCTACAACAGTCCTTATTATGGTTTCGAAACGCGCGCCGAGCTCTTTTTCGAGCTGAGGAGCCGGTATCCGCATCTTGTCGGCTTCAAGGAATTTGGCGGCGCCAAGTCGCTGAGCTACGCGGCCGAGCACATCTCCGGTCAATCGCCCGGGATCACGCTCATGGTTGGCGTCGACACCCAGGTCTTCCACGGTTTCGTCAATTGCGGGGCCAGCGGCGCGATCACCGGCATCGGCAACGTGTTGCCGAAAGAGGTGCTGCAACTCGTCGCTCTTTGCGAGCGCGCCGCGCGCGGCGACGCCAAAGCGAGGCGGCGGGCGCTCGAACTCGAAAGCGCCCTGAGCGTGCTCTCGACCTTCGACGAGGGGACGGATCTCGTGCTCTACTTCAAGCATCTCCTGGTGCTGGAGGGCGATGCCGAATATGCGCTGCACTTCAATGAATCCGACGCCCTGAGCGCCAGCCAGAAGCGCTTTGCCGAGACGCAGTTGAAGCTCTTCAAGTCCTGGTATGCCGATTGGCGGAAGTCGGAGAGCTGACGCGTCATGCGCGTCGTCGATTCCCACACCGAAGGCGAACCTACGCGGCTCATCGTCGAGGGCGGACCGCTGCTGGGCCGTGGCCCGCTTGCCGAACGACGCAAGCGCTTCGCCGAGACGTTCGACCATGTCAGGCGGTTCTGCGTCAACGAACCGCGCGGCTATGACGCTCTTGTGGGCGCGCTAGTGTGTGAGCCGGAAGACCCGACTTGCGCCGCCGGCCTGATATTCTTCAACAATGCGGGCTATCTCGGCATGTGTGGACATGCCACGATCGGCGCCGCGGTGACGCTCGCGCACCTCGGCCGCATCGGCCTTGGCGAGCACCGGTTCGAAACGCCGGTCGGAGTCGTTTCCGTCGAATTGGCCGACAAAAACTACGCGACGATCGAGAATATCGAGAGCTACCGGCATTTGAAGGCCGTTTCCGTCGAGGTCGACGGCCTTGGCGCCGTCACCGGCGACGTCGGCTGGGGCGGCAATTGGTTCTTCCTGACGGACGCCGCTCCCTATCCGCTGCGCGTCGGCAACATTCCCGCGCTGACGCGAGCGGCGCAAGCCATACAGGTCGCGCTGAGAGCGCAGGGGATCGCCGGCGCGGACGGCGCGGACATCGATCATGTCGAGATCTTTGGACCTCCTCGCTCGCCAGGCGCCGACAGCCGCAATTTCGTCCTTTGCCCCGGCGGCGTCTTTGACCGATCGCCATGTGGAACCGGAACCAGCGCCAAGCTCGCCTGCCTTGCCGCGGACGGCAAGCTTCGCCCAGGCGAGCGCTGGGTTCAAGAGAGCATCATCGGCAGCCGCTTCGCGGCGAGCTACCGGCCGGGAAATAGCGGAGGGGTCATTGCGCGCATCGGCGGCCGGGCTTTTATCTGCAGCGAGGCCAACCTTTATCAAGATCCTGCGGACCCGTTCCGCAACGGCGTCGACGGGGGTAGCGGTCAAAGCCTCGCCTGCCTCGTTCGACAACATACGCCATAGCGACCGCTTCAACCCATATACTAGCCGCCGTTGACGTGCAGTTCGTGTCCCGTGACGAAGCGGCTCTCGGTCGACAGCAAGTAGACCACCGCATCCGCGACGTCCTGAATATCGGACCGGAAGGGCAGGGACTGTCTTTCGATCACCTGTCGATCGAAGGCGCCGCGGTCGCCTCCCCAGTGCTTGCGCTCGAGTTCCGTCGGAATCGCGCCGGGGCTCACCGCGTTGACGCGGATATTGTCGGGACCGAGTTCGCGAGCCAGCGATCGCGTGAGGCCCAACAGCGCGCCTTTCGACATGACATAGGGCACCTTCTCGGCCCAGCCGCCTGACAGCGTGATGCTCATCATATTGACGATCGCGCCGAAGCCCTTGCGCTTCATGGAAGGCACGAGCGTCTGGCACAGCAAAAAAGCGGCATGCGCGTTGATCGTCTGAACCGCCAGGAACGCCTCGAGCGAATAGGCTTCGATTGGCGCGACGGGATCGATCGCGGCGTTGTTGACGAGGAAATCAAAGCCGCCAGCCGTCGCGACGAGAGCTTCGCTCTCCCGTTTCAGGGCCGACAGATCGCTGAGATCCCCGGGCGCGAATATGGCGCAATCCGCTCCAAACCTGTCGCAGAAGGCCCGCGCCTTCGCGGCGCCGTCGGACGTTGGCAGATCATGCAGGAATACGCGGCATCCATTCCGCACCAGCGTTTCGCAGATCATCGCGCCGATGCCGCCGGCGCCGCCCGTGACGAGCGCCGTCTTGCCTTCGAGCCCGTTCATGGCGCGCGCCGCAGGATGCAGAAGGGCGCCGAGATAGCCGATCCCGAAAAAATGTTCACCCATGACGTACCGCCATTTTCTGGAGCTTCGCCGATTGCGAGCCGGAGGGCGCATTTTTTTCTCAGGAAGCCCCCAGGGTCAACCATGCGAAACCCTTACGAACGAGGCGGCGAAGTTCGTCTCTCGGCAAGAAGAGGGATGATCTTCTGGTCGCCGTCACGATCGACGCCTATTCGCGTCGGTGGCTCGCGGTCACGGGACGATAGGGCGCCATCGGGCGGATCAAGATCAGGTGAATTCTCGGGGACGTCCGCTTCGAAGAGAAGCGTCCCGGGACGCCGATCTTTCTGTTTGCGGTCGACAAGGGCTCCGCCCGGTTTATAGGCGACGCGCATCGACGAGACGGCGCCTCCTGCAATGACGAGGAAGAAGCATAAGACCTTCGCGCTCGGCGAGGCCGCCTACGGGTCACTCCCCCGAAGAAATGAGTGAGAGAGGACCCGATAGGGAATAGGGAAGCTTATCTCGGATGTCCGAGAAGCATCACCGCAAATGGCCCAGGCCAACGCCCAGTATGCCAGCCTTGCGACGCAGCGCGCCGACGGTCCGCTTCATCACTTTGGAAACCTTGACAACGGGCGTCCTGGCCTTCGAATGCGCCTTGAGCGTGCGCAATTCCTCTTTCGTCCACGGTTTGACGACGGGACGCACCGCCTTCTTCACGGACTTCTTAGCTGCCTTCTGAGATGCTTTAGCCATTCATTGTTACTCCGGTTGAGTGTGCGCGCAAATAGTATCTCGACGTGGCCATAACAAGGCAAACCGCTTCGACGGTCTCAGACTTAGGCTATAATTGGTTATTATTTGCTTACGCGTATCGCCGCCGGTTGGCGCCGCTCCATCGGCATACAGCGCGAATCGAATTCACGGCCGATGTTGATACGCTCGCTCGAAACGCTTGAAATCCGGATGACGCGCTCGAATGATACGCCTGTCTCGTCGCCGAATGTCTCATGAGCCATGCCAAGATCGCCGAGGCGTCTCCTCCCGGCTTCTCATGGGATGGCGATCCGCGTAAGACAGCGTTCGACCGGCGAGGCTTGGCGCCGGGTTCGATCCTTCGCCGCCATGAATTCTCCTCCGTCGCCGACATCATAAGGACCGCGCGGCCATGTCTCTGAAAGTCCTCTTCATCGGCGGCACCGGCAACATTTCGCTGCCGTGTGTTGCGCAAGCGGTCGCGGCCGGCCATCGCGTGAGTGTCTTCAACCGGGGCGCAACCGGCGCGGAACTGCCGCCCAGCGTGACTTCCATCCTCAGCGACAGGAGCGACGCGGCGACCTACCGCGAACTTGGCGCGGGCGGCTTCGACGTCGTGTGCCAGTTCATCGCCTTCACGCCGGCGCAGATGGCGGAAGATGTCGCCGCCTTTTCCGGCCGTGTCGGCCAATACATTTTCATCTCGTCGGCTTCGGTCTACGAGAAGCCGCCGCGGCATTATGTCATTACCGAAAAGACGCCGACGGTGAATCCCTACTGGAAATACAGCCAGGATAAGATCGCCTGCGAGGCGATGGTGAAGGCGGCGGACGGGCTCGCCTGGACGATCGTGCGGCCGAGCCATACGATGCGAACCGGTCTGCCAACAATGTTCAACGAGGGCGATTCGGTCGCCCATCGAATGCTGGCGGGAAAGCCGGTGATCGTGGCCGGCGATGGCGCGACGCCGTGGACGCTGACGCGACCCGTCGATTTCGCTGTCCCGTTTGTCAATCTCTTCGGCAAGGACGCCGCGCTTGGCGAGGACTTCCACATTTCCTCGGACAACGCTTACACTTGGGACAGCATCTACGGAGCGATTGCCGCCGGCCTCGGGGTCGAGGCCGACATCGTGCATGTGCCCACCGACACGCTCGTGCGCTATCATCCCGACTGGGAGGGGCCCCTCATGGGCGACAAGACCTGGGCGGCCCTGTTCGACAACACGAAGGTCAAGCGCGTCGCCGGCGACTTCCCATGCGCGAAAGATATCAACGAAGTAATCGCCGAACCCGTCGCGCACTTGAAAACGCGCCTGAAGACGAAGGGCCCAAAGGGCGACGAGCTTGACTCGCTGATCGATAAAATCGCCCGCCAGCAGCGTGCGCTGGGCGCTCCCTAGCGGCAACGCCAGGACCGAGTTGTGGCTGACCTCACGGGGGTCTTGGCGGCAAAAGACGTACTGTCCAGGCGGGACGGCGCCGCCGCCCAGCGCCGCCCACGTCTTCCCGCCGTTGTTCTTCGTTCCAGAGCGGCGCGGCGGCGGCCAGTAGCCAAATTTATAATCTCATAAAAACTTGTTGCGAAGGCGGCGTCGGTTGCTATTATCGAGCCAAGAAGCCGCGGGGAAACGGCGCGCCTTTAGAGGGTTGGCGCCGACGGCAGGGAGGACTGGCAAGTGTTGTGCGCGAGCAACGACACGTGGCGAGTTGGGCGCGACGCGCCCGCAAATCACTCGCCGGCCCATTGTGGCGGTTCCTTCGCCTATGTCGGAAACTTTCCTATCGACTTCCTGAAAATCGACAGCGGTTTCCTGCGTCTGCGCAAGCATGACGCGTCGACCGCGCGGCAGTGGAGTCACGGCGAGCAGCCTTTGACAGATTCGACAGAACCGCAACGGGTGGCGCCCGCGCGCGCCCATGTCTCGTGGCGAACGTGAGGAGGGGAAGATGGCGAACCGGATTCTGACGACCCACGTGGGGGCGCTGCCGACTCCACAGAAGTTGGTCGAGCTTGCCCATAAGCGCTCTCTCGGCGAGACGTTCGACAAGGCGGCGTACGATCGGGAAATCAAAGACGGCGTGGAGGACGTCGTCCGCCATCAGAAACAGGTCGGCGTCGATCTCATCAATGACGGCGAGTTGCCCCACAATGTCGGTTGGGCCTGGGATTACGGCGCGTGGTGGTCCTATGTGATCCCGCGCCTCGGCGGCGTGGAGGCCGTCAAGTCAGGGCTCTGGGGTTCGTCGCTATCGGCGCAGACGAAAACTCCGATGGCGCCCAATGATTTCGTGGTGAGCGATTGGGGCGAGCGCCGCGACATGGCCAAGTTCCAGGAAGCCTACATGGATCCCCACTCCGGGTGCGGGATTCCCGAGCAGTGGATGACCGAACACCATCCCGTCGTTAAGGGCCCGATCAAATATCAAGGGCAGGGGGAGATCGGGCGAGACGTCGCCAACTTGAAGGCCGCGCTCAAGGCCGCCGGTGCCGAGGAAGGCGGTTACATCAACTCGATCGCGCCGGCCAGCGTCTCGCGCATGGCGAACGAATATTACAAGAGCGAAGAAGAGCTGATGTACGCCTGCGCGGACGCGATGCGCGAGGAATACAAGGCGATCATCGATGGCGGGCTGAGCGTGCAGCTTGACGACCCGGCGTTCGCCGAGAACTGGGATCAGTCGAAGAAAGAGCCGAGCGTCGAGGGCTACCGGCGCTACACGGAGAAATGCGTCGAGATCCTCAACTACGCGATCCGCGGGCTGCCGCAGGAGAAAATCCGCTTCCACCTCTGCTGGGGGAGCTGGCATGGACCGCACACCACCGACATTCCGATGAAGCACCTGGTGGACCTGATGCTGAAGATCAATGCGGGCGCCTATTCCTTCGAGGCGGCCAACGCCCGCCACGGGCACGAGTGGAAGTTGTGGAAAGACATCAAGCTGCCTGCGGGCAAGGTGATCCTGCCCGGCATCGTCAGTCACTCGACCAACCTGATCGAGCACCCCGAACTCGTCGCCGACCGGATCGTCAATTTCGCCGAGGCGGTCGGCCGCGAGAATGTCGTCGCCTCGACCGATTGCGGGCTGGGCGGCCGTGTGCACCCGCAAATCGCCTGGGCGAAGCTTGAAGCTCTCGCGCAGGGAGCGGAACTCGCCTCGAAGCGCTTGTGGCGCCAAGCGGCAGCGTAGTCGGTGTGGGTCGGCGCCGCGGAAAACGCCTCAGAGGAGCTTTCCGACGATGTGAATGAAAAAAAGAGGAAAAAGGGAGGACTCAAGCAATGGATAGACGCACGTTTATCAAGGGAAGCGCCGGCGTTGTCGGCGCGGCAAGCCTGCCTCGAAAACTGTATGCCGCGGCCGAGGCGCCGACGAAAATCCGCTTTGGAACGGCGGTCGGCATGTCCGGCCTTTTCGTCGACGGCTCGAAGTCGACGACCATCTCCCAGTATGACCTCTGGGCGAAGAGGACCAACGACGCCGGCGGTCTGATGCTGTCGAAATACAACAAGAAGGTGCCAGTCGAGATCGTTTATTATGACGGCCGTTTCGACATAAACGAAACGACCAAGCTCACCGAGAAACTTATTCTCGACGACAAAGTCGACATGATGCTGGCGCCATGGGGCACGGCGTGGAACATCGCCTCGGCGCCCATCACCAACAAATATGAATATCCGGTGATCTACACGACGTCCGGCGACTCGATTCTCTACACCAAGGCCAATGACTGGCCTTACGCCTTCTGGTCGCTTTCTCAGCCCAACGAATCGGTCCAGCCTCTCATCGACTGGCTCGTCCAGATGAAAAAGGACGGGAAGATCAAGGGGCGCGTCGCGGCCATCAATATCGGCATCGAGCTCGGCGTCGAAATGGCCAACGCCTTCGCGAAGCTGGCCCCGAAAGCCGGCCTCGATCTCGTCTTCAACAAGAGCTATCCCCCCGACGTCACCGATCTGCAGCCGCTACTGCGCGAAGTCATGGCGACCAATCCGGACGCTTTCTTCGCCTTCAGCTACCCGCCGGACACTTTCATGGTGACCGGGCAGGCCCAACAGCTCGGTTTCAGCCCGGACGTATTCTATGTCTGCATCGGCGGCGTCTTCCCGGGCTATCGGGATCAGTTCGGCGCCGACAAGGTCGACGGCATCTTCGCCTATGGCGGACAGGATCCCTCCGCGGTGGGCTACGCAGACTACGCCAAAGCGATGAAAGCTGTGTACAACCAGGAGCCGGAAGCAGGCGCGGTTCAGGTCTATGCTTGCCTGCAGGTGGTGCAGCAGGCGATCGAGAAGGTCGGCGAGATCGACCGCAAGAAGATCCGCGACGAGATCGCCAAGGGCGGCAAGGATACGCTCTGGGGCGACATAAGCTGGAAGAACCAGTTGAACGCCAGTCCCTGGGCGGTCGGCCAGTGGCAAGGCGGCAAGATGGTCGGCGTCTTCCCGGCCGACAAGCAGAACGCCAAGCCGCCGCTTTTCCCGAAGCCGAAATGGGCCTCGTAGCCAGCTGAAAGACAGGCCGGGCGGATCCCATCCGCCCGGCCAGCGTCGGGAGTCTTGCTGACAATGTTCGAAGTCGTTCTGAACGGCCTCGTCCTCGGGGGGATGTACGGCCTCATCGCTCTCGGGCTGAATTTGCAATATGGCATCGCCCGGATGCTCAACCTCTCCTATGGCGAGTTCTTCACGGCCGGCGCCTTTGCTTCCTTTTTTGCGATCACCCTTTACCACCTCAATCCGCTGCTTGGACTTCTGGTGAGCGTCCCGGTGTCCTTCGCCGCCAACTGGCTGATCTATCGATTTCTTCTGCTGCCCCTCATCCGGCGCGCGCCGAACCAGGACGCCCTCGACGGCGATGTGGTGCTGTGCACCTTCGGCCTGCTGTTCGTTTTCCAGGGTTTCGAGCAAGTGTATTGGGGCGGCAATGTGCGCGGCTATTACTTCCTGTCTTTCCCGGTCCATTTTTTCGGCGCCAGCCTACCGGCGAACCGGCTGCTGGCGTTCGCCGCCGCCATGGCGCTTGGCGGCGCCCTGATCCTCGTCATGCGCAAGACGCGCTTCGGCACGGCGCTGCGCGCCATCGCCATCGACCCGATCGCCGCCGGCCTGTCGGGCGTCAACGTTCTCAACTTGTCGGCGCTGGCCTTCGCGCTTGGCGGCGCGATGGTGGCCATTTCCGGCGCGCTGGTCAGCACCTTCATCGCCAGCAGCGCTTCTTCGGGCATCGTCTATACGCTGAAGGCGCTGATCGTCATCATCGTCGGCGGCCCCGGCCGCATGGCGGGCGCCATCGCCGCCGGCCTGCTGCTCGGCGTCGCCGAACAGGTCGGCGGTTATCTTGTCGATCCCGGCCTCACGCTGGCCATCAACTATTCGATTCTCATCCTGGTTCTCCTGGTCAAGCCGACGGGATTGTTTGCCCGTGGCTGACAGGTCGAAGCGGCTGGCGTTCCTGGCGACGATTATCGCGACCGCCATTCTGGCTGCGCTGCCGCTGGGCCTTTCGGCCTATGGCGTGTCGACGGGCATCGTGTATTTCGCCAATATCGCCCTTTCGACGGCCTGGGCGCTCTTTTCGGGCCCGACCCGCTACATCTCGCTGGCCACCGCTGCCTTCGTCGGCGTCGGGATGTACACCGTGGCCTTCGCGCATGTCAGCCTGAATCTTGCGGTCTGTCTGGCCCTTGCCGCGATCATCGGCTTCTTCTTCGCGTTCGTCGTCGGGCTTTCGACGCTGCGCCTTCGCGGCGTTTACTTCGTCATCTTCACGTTTGGCCTTACCGAACTCATGCGGCAAATGTCGAGCTGGTACGAAATCAACATCACCAACAAGCTGAATCGCTTCATCACCATCAGCGTGGATTCGATCGTCATCTACGAAATGCTGCTCGTGCTGGCGGTGATAGCCGTCGTCGGCAGCTGGTATGTCAGCACGACGCGGCTCGGCCATGCGCTGCGCGCGATCGGCGAGGACGAGACAGTCGCCCGGCATGCCGGCATCAACGCCACCTGGGTCAAGGTGCTGGTCTTTGCGATCGCCGCTTCGATGATGTCTCTGGTCGGCGGCGTTTATGTGCTGCGCTATCCGAGCATCGATCCCACGGTCGGGTTCGGCAATTCGTGGTCCTTCCAGGTGCTGATCGCCGCCTTGCTCGGCGGTCCGCGTAAGCCCTGGGGCCCCGCGATCGGCGCCGTCCTGCTGGTCATGCTCTCCGACTTTCTCGTCGGCGCCTTCTCCCGATACTTCACCATCGCGCTCGGCGTCTGTTTCGTCGTCATCGTCTATTTCATCCCGGGCGGAATCGCGCCGCGGATCGAGCAGCTCTACGGCATGCTCGCCCGCCTGCGGCAAGCCGGCAGGAGCGCGTCGGACGCCTCCACGCCGCAGGCGCCTCCGACGGAGCCGGTTGCGACGGATAACGAGATGGGAGCACAAAGGCGCGCGGTCGTCCCTCGCCGGCGCTCCGCCCTTCACCCCCTCATGCGCCGCCTGACCCGGTCGGGCCCGAGGCTCGTGGTCCGCGACAGCGCCGGCCCGCCGCCGGACGCCATGCTCAGCGTCTATGGCCTCAGGAAAGCTTTTGGCGGTCTCGTCGCCGTCCGCGACCTCTCCTTCGATATTCCCGCCGGCGGCATCACCGGCCTCATCGGCCCCAACGGCTCGGGCAAGACCACTGTCCTCAACCTCATCACCGGCGAACTGCCGCCGGACGCGGGGTCGATCGTCCTTCAAGGCGATGAGATCATCGGCGTGCGGTCCTTCGAAATATGTCGCGGCCGCATCGCCCGCACATTCCAGCTCGTGCGCGTCCTTCCCGGCATGACAACGCGCGAGAACGTCATGCTCGGCCGAATGTTCGGCAGCGATCCGACGAGCCCCGCCGCGGCGCTGCGCGAGGCCGACGCGCTCCTCGAGCGGGTCGGTCTTGCCGACCGCGCGCAACTCATCGGCTCGCAGCTCACCTACATCGACCAGAAGCGCGTCGAACTAGCCCGCGCGCTGGCGACGCGCCCGCAACTCCTCCTGCTCGACGAATGGCTCGCCGGACTCAACCCGACCGAACTCAAGATCGGCATCGACCTCATTCGCCAGATCCAGCGCGAAGGCATTACCGTGCTGATGGTCGAGCATGTGATGGAGGCGATCCGCGCGCTTTGCGGCCATGTCGTCGTCATGAACGCCGGCATGAAGATCGCGGAGGGAACCGCGGCCGAAGTTCTGTCCGACCCGAAAGTGACGCAGGTCTATCTTGGAGAAGACGATGCTGCGGCTTGAGCACATCAGCGTCGCCTACGGCAAGCACGAGGCGCTGCATGACGTCACGGTCGATATCGCGCCAAGCCGCACCACGGCGATCCTCGGCGCCAATGGCGCCGGTAAGAGCACGCTTCTGAAGACGATCGCCGGCCTCGTCCGGCCGCTGCCGGGCGGCAGGATTCTGTTCGACGACCGGCCGATCGAACGGGAGGCGCCCCACCGCATTGTAGCGGCCGGCATCGCTTTGGTGCCGGAGGGCCGCCGTCTTTTCGGCGAGATGTCGGTGACGGATAATCTTCGCATCGGCGCCTATCCGGAGCGCGCCCGCGCCGGCGAATCCGAACGGCTGGAGCGGCAATTGACGCTCTTTCCGCGCTTGGCCGAGCGGCGCCAACAGCTCGCCAAGACGATGAGCGGCGGCGAGCAGCAGATGCTGGCGATCGCCCGCGCGCTGATGTCCGAACCGAAAATCCTCCTCCTCGACGAGCCCTCGCTTGGCCTCAGCCCGCGTTTGGTCAGCGATCTGTTTTCGGTCCTTCGCCGCCTGACCGAGGGCGGGCAATCGATCGTCCTCGTCGAACAGAACGCCTATCAGAGCCTCAAGCTCGCCGATCACATCTATGTCCTTGAGAGCGGCCGGATCGCCAGCGCCGGAACCCCGGCGGAAATGCGCCAGGACAAGATGATCCAGAAAGCCTATCTCGGGCTGTGACGGGATCTTACTGACTCAGAACATCGTCTCGATGGCCTCGCGCGTAAACCGGTTGCGCCCTGATCTCACGGGGAGGACATCCCGGCTGTCGCGGCGTGGACGAGCGAATGGACCTGCCATTGGAGCGATTGCGCGGACAAGGGACCGAGCTTTTGATCCAGGCCCAACGCCACGATCCCGTGCACCGCGGAAAACAGGGCGCGCGCCCATAGCTGGCGAACCGCGGGCTTAAGCGCGGGCGCGAGAATTTCGAGCGGACGCTCGACATGCCGGAGAATCCCATCCAATTTCGCGATATAGGCGTCGGGGACGATCGGATCGGGCGTGCGGTGTTCGAACACCGCCTGCCATAGCCATGGATGCGCAGAGGCGAAGGCGAGATAAAGCGCCGCCAGATCCTGCAAGTTCTGCTCTGCCTGATCGCGCGCCGCGGCGAGATCGCCCTTGGGCAGGCTCTCGGCCGAAGGGATTCGCTCGGCGATCTCCGCTTCAAGCAGGTCGAGCGTGCGCTCCTTGACCGCCAGGATGAGCGCGTCGAGATCGGCAAATACGCCATAGATCGCCCCCAGCGCGCAGCCGACGTCCCGCGCGACGTCCCGCGCCCGCAGCGCTTGGTAGCCACGCTCGCCGATGATGCGCTGCGCGGAGGCCGCCAAGGCCTCGCGAAGCGCGGCCCGCCGGCCGCTCATTTCCCGCGAATTCGCCATAATCTCAAGCTGCCCTTCGGTCTTTGAGCATTGTTCAAAATAAAGCTTGAACATTGTTCACGCCGGCGCTATACCGACGTTGTGAACAATGTTCATAGCCGAGGAGGCAGCAATGCTCAAGACGCTAACACTTATTTTTCGGGGAACGTCCGCCCAAGCGGCCGAGGACCTCGCCGACAGAAACGCGCTTTTGATCCTTGATCAGCACATTCGCGACGCCGGGGCGGCTCTCGATCGAGCCCGGCGCGCTCTGGCGATCGCCGCGGCGCAGGACGCCGCCGAAGTGAAGCGGCTGGAGGGCGTTCGCGACAAGATCGCCGATCTCGAGACCCGCGCCCGCGCGGCGCTCGCCGGCAATCGCGAGGATCTCGCGCTCGAAGCCGCCGAAGCGCTGGCCGGCCTTGAGGCCGATCGCTTGTCGGCGGAAGCGGCCCACGCGAGTTTCCTCAGGGAAGGCCAAAAATTGCGCGCCATCGTCGCCAACGCCGAACGTCGTCTGGCTGAACTGGAGCGCGGGCGGCGTGCGGCGCGCGCATCCGAGGCGGTGCGTCGATTGCGCGCGAACCGAACTTCGAGCGTCGGCGGCGACGTGGGCGCCTTGCGGGATGCGGAAGCCGTGTTGAAGCGGCTGCGCGACCGGCAACTCGAGGACGAGGCCGCCGATGAAGCTTTCGATGCGCTCGACGGGGCTTTCGGCCCCGACCTTGTGGCCGAGAAACTGGAAACCGCCGGCTTTGGTCCGCGCACGAAACCCACCGCGGCCTCCATCCTGGAGCGCTTGAAGCAATCGCCGTTCCCGGAGCCGACGAGGCCCGCGAATTGATCCTTTCCCAGCCTACCGCACGTAAGCTCTCTCAAACCAGAAAGGCACTCCGATGAACCCGACAATCATGCAACACTCCAGCGCCTGGGTCTCCTTCACTTACGCAAATGTGACGGCCGCCCTGGCCCTCACACTGGGCGGCATCTTCTTCATGCCGATCGATCTTTGGATCAAAGGATACATGTTGATGGGCGTGATGATGCTCGTTTCTTCGACCGTCACCATCACCAAGACGATTCGAGACGTTCAAGAGGCGAGCAAGCTCGTCAACAAGATCGAGGACGCCAAGACCGAGCAGCTCCTGATGCGGATCGATCGCGGCAAGGAATAAGACTCGAGGCCTGGGCGCTCTTCGGAGCGCCCTCGCCATTCACCATTCGCACCATCAAATTCGGCTTCTTCAACGCCCGTTAACGCCCGCCGATGAAGGGTCCGCCGAGCCGCACAGGGAATAGCACCATGGTCAAGGAACTCATGACATCGCGCCGCTTCGCGGCGTTGTTCTGGACGCAATTCTTTACCGCGCTCAACGACAATTTCGCCAAGAACGCGCTCGTCATCCTTATTGTTTTCTCTATCGAGGGCAGCGGCGGCGGCGCTCTGGCGACCCTTGCCGGCGTCATCTTGATGGCGCCGTTCTTTGTCCTCTCGGCTCTTGGCGGCGAACTCGCCGACAAATACGACAAGGCGTTGGTGGCCCGGCGGTTGAAATTCGCCGAGATTTTCGTCGCCGGAATCGCCGCGGCCGGTTTCGCCTTGCAATCCGTCCCGATCCTGATGACTTCGCTCGGGCTGTTCGGCGTGATCTCGGCGCTGTTCGGCCCGATCAAATACGGCATCTTGCCCGATCATTTGAAGACGCAGGAACTCTCCGCGGGCAATGCGCTGATCGAATCCGGCACGTTCGCGGCCATCCTTCTCGGCACGATCGCGGGCGGCCTTGCCGCCGGCCGCGACAAGCCCCCGGTCGTCGTCGCCGCCATCGTCGTCGCCATCGCGATCGCCTGCTGGCTGTCGTCGCGCATGATCCCCGCTACGGGCGCCGCGGCGCCCGATCTCGTGATCGTCCGCAATCCCTGGACGTCGACCTGGGCATTGATCCGCGATCTCAAATCGGAAAAACGGCTCTGGGACGGCACGTTGATCGTTTCCTGGTTCTGGCTCGTGGGCGCCGTGGCGCTTTCCCTGCTGCCGAGCCTCGTCGAGCAGGTCGTCGGCGGCGCCGAGACTGTATTCACGCTGTGCTTGATGGTGTTCGCCGTCGGCGTCGCCGTCGGTTCGGGCCTCGCCGCGCGCGCCAGCCACGTGCGGCCCAATCTGGCGGTCGTTCCGATCGGCGGCTTCATCATGTCGCTGTTCATGCTCGCGCTTGCCTGGACGGCTTACGGCGTGACCAAGGGAGCGAATATCCCACCCTTCGCCTTCGCTGCGTCGGCTGCTGGCTTTCATATCCTTGTCGAACTGTTCGGCATCGCGGTCGGCGGGGGCATGTTCGTGGTGCCGTCCTTCGCGGCGGTTCAAGCCTGGGCCGCGCCGGAACGGCGCGCGCGCGTCATCGCGGCGGTCAACGTCATTTCGGCGGCGTTCATCGTCGTGTCGGGAGTCGCCGTCGCCGCCCTGCAACTTATCGGCCTTGGCGTGGCGGCCATTTTCGCATGGCTCGGCGTCTTGACGCTTGTCGCCACAGGAATGGTGATGAAGACATGGGGCAAAGAGGGCGTGCGCGACCTCGGCGGTTTCATCTTCAAGCTGCTGTTCCGCGTCGAAGTTCGCGGCCTTGAGAATCTGCCGCCGGCCGGCATGCGCCTTGTCATCGCGCCCAATCACGTCAGCCTCCTCGACGGGCCCTTGCTGCACTCCGTTCTGCCGATCGACGCGGCTTTCGCCGTCGACACCGGCATCGCCAAGGCCTGGTGGGCCAGGCCGTTCATGGCGATGATCCACGCCTACACAATTGATCCCGGCAATCCGTTCGCGACCCGGCATCTCGTCAATCTCGTCAAGAGCGGCGAAACGCTCGTCATCTTCCCCGAAGGGCGTCTGACCGTCACCGGAAGTCTGATGAAAGTCTATGACGGAGCGGCGATGATCGCCGACAAGGGCGACGCCGTCATCGTGCCCGTCCGGATCGAAGGCGCGCAACGCTCGACGTTGAGCTATCTGAAGGCGAGCCAGATCAAGAAGGCGTGGTTTCCCAAGATCACCGTGACGTTCCTGCCGGCGGTGAAGCTGACGATCGATGAGAATCTGCGCGGCAAAGCGCGCCGCGTCGCCGCCGGCGCGGCGCTCCAGGACGTCATGATCAACGCTTTGGTGCTGAACACGATCATGGACCAGACTTTGTTCGAAGGGCTCGCCAGCGCCCACCGCAACCGGGACGCCGGCCGTGCGGCCGTCGAAGACCCGCTGACCGGCGGACTTTCCTATCGCAAGCTGATCCTTGGCGCCCAGGTGCTAAGCCGCAAGCTTGAGCGCCTGACCGGCGTTGGCGACAATGTCGGCGTTCTCCTGCCAAATTCAAACGGCGTCGCGGTGACGTTTTTCGCGCTGCAGACGATCGGGCGCGTCCCCGCCATGCTGAACTTTTCCGCCGGGCCGGTGAGCGTTCGCGCCGCCTGTCACGCCGCTCGGGTCAAGGTCGTTCTAACCTCGCGCGTCTTTATCGAGAAGGCGCGACTGGCCCCGCTCATCGAGGCGCTGGAGGCCGATGCGCGGATCGTCTATCTCGACGATCTGCGCAAGACCATCGGCGTCCTCGACAAGCTGCTTGGCTTTCTCGACGGAACGCGGCAGCGCGTCGCCTGCAACAGCGAGGATCCGGCGGTCATCCTCTTCACTTCGGGTTCCGAGGGGACGCCGAAGGGCGTCGTGCTTTCGCATCGCAATATCCTCGCCAATGCGGCGCAGGCCCTCGCGCGGGTCGACGCCAACGCCGAGGACAAGGTCTTCAACGCCTTGCCGGTGTTTCATTCCTTCGGCCTTACCGGCGGCCTGATGATGCCGCTGCTGGCCGGCATTCCCGTCTATCTCTATCCTTCTCCGCTCCACTATCGCATCGTTCCCGAGTTGATCTATCAGACCAATTCGACGATTCTGTTCGGCACGGACACGTTCCTGGCCGGCTACGCGCGGTCGGCGCATGTCTATGATTTTCGCGCTTTGCGTCTCGTGCTGGCCGGCGCCGAGGCCGTCAAGGAGAAGACCCGCAATCTCTATCTCTCGCGTTTTGGCGTGCGCATCCTGGAAGGCTATGGCGTGACCGAGACCTCGCCGGTCCTCGCGATGAACACGCCGATGGCCAACAAGCCCGGCACGGTCGGCCGCCTCTCGCCGTTGATGGAGGCGCGCCTCGATCCGGTCCCCGGCATCGAAGACGGCGGGCGGCTCTTCGTGCGCGGGCCCAATGTCATGCTCGGCTATCTCCGCGCCGACAATCCCGGCGTCCTCGACCCCCCGGAAAATGGCTGGCACGACACCGGCGATATCGTGAGCATCGATGCCGAAGGGTTCATTTCCATCAAGGGGCGCGCCAAGCGCTTTGCGAAAATCGCCGGCGAGATGATCTCGCTGTCCGCGGTCGAGACGATGGCCGCGGCGCTGTGGCCAAATTCGCAATCGATCGTCGTGAGCGTGCCCGATGAACGCAAAGGCGAGCGCCTCGCGCTCATCACCACCGAGCGCGACGCCACCCGCGACGCCCTGGCGAAACAGGCCAAGGCGTCGGGCGCGACGGAACTGTCGGCGCCCTCCTACGTGATGGTGGTCGACAAGATTCCGCTCCTCGGCACGGGGAAAGTCGACTACGTCACGGCCTCCGCAATGGCCAAGGAGCGCTTTGCCGAAGCTCGCCAGGTCGCGTGACCATGCAAAAGAGCGATCCCGTATCGCGCGCGGCCCTCGCCATCGAGCGAATATCGGGGCTGTGGACGGTGTGGATTGGCGCTTTGCGGCAACGGCGTCTGGACTTGAGTTTCCGAGCGGCGGACGGGATTCGAATTCGTATCGTTGAGCGCCCGGCCGAATGGATGCCGCAGGCGGCAATCCAGGGGATCGTAGACGACATCCGGGTGGTCGCCGCGCGGACGTTGCCGGCCGGCTCGCTCGATTACGGGATATTCAAGGCGGACGGCCAGCAATTGTCGCGGGCGATCCTCACCATTCTCTATGAGGAAGCCAGCGGCCGGCCGATCGCTTTCAACGCGCTCGCCGTCCTTGACGTCGCGATGCATGGGCGGCCGACCCATGTCATCCATTTGGGTCTCGTGATGGTGGATCCCGACATTCGGGGGCAGGGGCTCTCCTGGATTCTTTACGGCCTGACATGCCTGATCCTGTTCGTGCGCAATCAGTTTCGCCCGCTTTGGCTCTCGAACGTGACGCAGGCGCCGGCCGTCGTCGGCATGGTCAGCGAGACCTTTTCCGACGTCTTTCCGAGCCCCGATCCGGCCATCCGGCGCTCGTTCGAGCATCTGCTGCTCGCAAGACAGATCATGGCCCGGCATCGAGCCGCCTTCGGCGTCGGCGAGGAGGCGGGTTTCGACGAAGAACGTTTCGTCATCCGCAACGCCTACACCGGCGGATCGGACCACCTCAAGAAGACGTTTACGGTCGCCGCCAAGCATCGACATGAGGAATTCAACGAATTTTGCGCGCGCGGGCTCGACTATTCCAGAGGCGACGATTTCTTGCAGATCGGCAGGATCGATCTGCCGGCGAGCCGGCGCTACCTCCTGCACAGCGTTCCGCGAAGATCGCTGCCGGGCCTGCTGGCGACGCTGGGATTCCTGGCGATGCAACGCGTCGCGTTTCCGGTCCTTTACTGGTTCACCCCCGACAAGCCGTGGGGCGTCTTGCGGCCGTGGGAGCGATGAGCGAAGCCTTCGACTATGATTTGTTCACGACCCGCAATCGCGGCTTCGTCAACGGCGACGAACAGGCGAGGCTGCGCGGCGCCTCGATATTCGTGGCCGGAGTCGGAGGCATGGGCGGCGCCTGCGTCATGGCCCTTGCGCGGGCGGGCGTCGGCCATCTCATCTTCGCCGACATCGACGCATTCGAAATATCCAACCTCAATCGCCAGGTCTTCGCCTTCACCAACACGATCGGACGACTGAAGGCGCAGGCGACCGCGGATATCCTCGCCACAATCAATCCCGAACTGAAGATGGAGGCGCTGGGCGGCGAATGGACCGACCGTCTCTCCGAAATTGCCGGCCGGGTCCGCGTCATCGTTAACGGCACGGACGATATGGGCGCTGGCCTTCATCTCTATCGAACCGCGCGCGAGATCGGCGTCCCCGTGATCGACGCCTATATGTCGCCGCTCCCCTCGGTGACAGTCGTTCGTCCGGGCGATCCAATGCCCGAGGAGCGACTGGGCTTCCCGACGCAGGGAAAAGCCTGGAACGCGGTCGGCGCCGACGAGCGGCAGGCGGCGTTGATGGCCGAGATCGAATATGTCCTCCTGCATTCCTCCGCGCGTCGTCACGTCGATCTCAACGTCGCCGCGGAGGTCGCCGCCGGCAAACGAAGCCGCATGTCTTTCGCCCCGCTCGTCATCGGAACGGGCGTCCTGATGGCGCAGGAGGCGATCAACCTTGTTCTGGATCGGCCAAGCGGCGCCGACTTCCGCGGGTGGTTCCTCAATCCCTACCTTCCCGCCGTCGAGCGCCCGAGAAACCCGCTCGTCGCCGCCATTTTGAAACCGATCGTGCGCCGGTTTCTCAAGCGCATGATGGATGCGACATGAGCCCCCCGTTCGATCCGACGCTGATGGCGGAATCGCTGATCAATGTTCTGGCGGGCGCAGGGCTGGCCCTGGTCGCCCGCGCCAACCAGAGGATCGATCCGCATGGCCCCGTGACGAAGCGCGTCGTTTTCGCGCTGAGCCTTGTCGCTGCGTTTTTTCTCGTTCGCGCCGCCGCTCGGCTTGTTGGCTCGCCCCTGCTTGGCGGGCTTGAGACGATGCTCGCCGGCGCGACGCCTTTGGTCGGACTGTTCGTTGTCGAAGGCCTCTTGCGAAGGCATGCGCCACCGTTCGCCAAAGCGTCCCTGACGCTGGGTTGCCTTGCCGTGGCCCTGATATCGGTTCTCAATTGGGGTTGGACCCCGCTCAATCAGGCGCTGCTTTTTGTTCTCGTCGTCGGGGGTTACCTTCTTCTGGCGTGGCTGCTCCTCACACGCGACAAGCCTAGCCTGACATCGTCGGAAAACCGCACCGTTCGAGGTCTCCTCGTCGCGTTGCCATTTCTCCTGGTCCTGCTCGTCACCGATTTTCGCGGCCTGTTTCCGGCAATCCCGATGCGCCTTAGCGCGCTCGGCGTCCTGCTGCTGATGTATTCGTGCTTTGGCGCCGACGGCCTCAGCGCTCCGGGCAGGACGCGCGTTTTGAAATTGGCGGGATTTCTCGCCATTGCCGCGATCCTCGCGCTCGGCTTCGCCGCGACGCAGAGCCATGCCGAAGGCGTCGCGGTTTTCGAGGTCGCGGCGGTGATATTTTCCGCCCTGGTTCTTGCGGGCTTGATTTCCGAAGAGATCGGCGCCCGAAGCGAAAGGGCCCGGCCGCCGTCGCCCCTTTTGCGCGCCTTGACTCCCGCCGAGTTTGAGGCGGCGCTGAAGACCCATCACATTTTGCAGGACGCCAAGATCCTGCATGGGACGGCGCTTGACGACGTCGATGATCCCGCCCTTCTCGCCCTGTTGAAGGATTGGCCGGTCCTGCGACGGCAAGAGGCGCCCTGGAGGCTCGCCGCCAATAGCGACGGCGTCGAGCGCGCGATGTCGCTGCTGATGACCTACGAAGCGACCCATCTGCTGCGGCTCGGTTCGAACCCTTTGCGCCTGGCGGCCTTCGCGGTTCCGCCCATCGCCGACGACCCGCGCACCGAGATCGAAATTGTCATCGCCCAGCGCTTAGGCGAAGCGATCTACGCCGGGAGTCCCGGAACGTGATCGATGTTCGCACAGACGATCGGCGCGCCGCCTTCGAGCCGCCGTTCAATGTCGGTCCCTCCCGCAGCCTCCATGTTTCGGCGGGGATGCGCGCTCGGAGCGGCCGTTGACACGTATCGGATGGCGGGCGCACCATCGTCGCCATCCGATTGACCTCGGCGCCCGCGATCGGGAAACCTATCAATCGGCTCGCAACGTCGGCCCCCAATTGCGAGCGGGAGGCGAAAGCGTCCGCGAATAAACAGCGGGTTGGCCAAAACCGAGGAGGGAACGATGCCGGAGACCGTGAAACTTCATCCTGGGATTGACGGCGGCGTGAAGCCGACCGACCCGAGCTTTGCGGGAGGCGTGCTTGTCTGCCTCTGCCAAAGCAAGCCCGTGAAGGTGCGCATCAAGGGACAGATCGCCCACAATCACGCCTGCGGCTGCACGAAATGCTGGAAGCCGGGGGGCGCCGTCCTGTCGGTCGTCGCCGTCGCTCCGCACGAAAACGTCGAAGTTCTCGAAAACGGCGACAAGCTCAAAGTCGTCGATGCGAGCGCGCTCATTCAGCGCCACGCCTGCGTCGAATGCGGCGTTCACATGTACGGCCCGGTCGAACGCGAGCATGCGTTCAAGGGGCTCGACTTCATTCACCCCGAAAGGTTCCAGGAACCCGGCTGGGCCGCCCCGGGCTTTGCGGCGTTCGTCTCGTCGGTGATCGAGGCGGGCGTCGACCCCGGCCGCATGGACGGCATTCGGGGGCGATTGAGGGAGTTGAAGCTCGAACCCTATGACTGTCTCTCGCCCGGACTCATGGACTACGTCGCGACCTGGACCGCCAAGCGTTCCGGGGCGTTGAAGGGCTGAGCCAGGCTGCGGCGGTTTGCCAGGGGCCGCCCGCGAGTCCAAGGGGCACAATGGGCGAGCGATTGCGTCCGCGCGATCGACGCCTGCGTCGCTGCGACAGTGGTCGACGCGTCCCGCGACGATTGCGAGTCGCGGCAAAATTGTGTAAAGGACAGAGCGTATGCGGGCTTACTTCGTTCGAAGATCGAGCATGAGGGGGCAAAGCCGATGCGATCGATTCGCAGGGTGTCGATCTCGCGTGGCGCTCTCCATGCGGCGTTGGTGACGAGCACTGTCTTGTCGGTGCGTCCGGACTGGCCGTTTGGCGCGTTGACGCATGGCGACGCGGCGTCTTCGGCCGGCGCCGCGATGGCGGCCCCCACGCCATCTCCTTCGCCGTCACCTTCGCCGGGGGGTCCTGCGCCAGCTCCCTCTCCCGGGCCTGCGCCAGCTCCCTCTCCCGGGCCTGCGCCAGCTCCAGCTCCAGGACCGGGGGGGCACTCGCCGAGCGCCGGTCCGGGTTCAATATTCAACGCGGTAATTCAATCGTTCGCCCCCCCCGATCCGGCCGCCGCGGTCGAGAGCGCGACCGCCGAAGCGCAGAACGCAATTTCGGTTTGTCAGCAAGACGATTTCAAGTGCCTCGCGGACGCTCTCGAAGCGTATGCGACCGCCCTGCGCAATCTTTCACCGGCGCTTCCTCCCGAGCTGCACAAGCTGCCGGACATTCTTTCGAAGGCGGCGCTCGGCGTGCGGGCGGCGAAAACCAAGGCCGAGGCGGCCAACGCGATCAAGGCCGCCATCGTCGAAGTCCACAAGACGATCTCCTTGATTACGGCCGATGATGCCCTCACCCGCTCTGTCGAAACGCGCGAAGGCGCGCTGGTCGCCCAAACTTTGGAAGTCGCAAGGGTCAAGCTGGTGCAAGCAAGCGGTCTTTGAGGAGATCGCGTGGCGGAGCCTCGTGCCCAGCGCAAGCTTTGGACTTTTGCTCAAAAGTAGGAGTTCTCTCGCGTGTCCGACGCCTCTTCCCCGAGTGCGGTTACCTTGGTGCTCAGCGGCGGTCACCTGCTTAGATTGGCAGGCGACGTCGACGTTCAGGCCCTTATCCAGCACCTTCGCGAGCCGGTTTCCGAGAGCGGCGTCTTCGAAATCGAGTCCAGTCGATCCGAGCGTCTCATCTTGCGTCGAAGCGCCCTGATCGGCCTCGTCACGAGCTACGAGGACCAGGATCGCCCGGAGATAGATCAGCAGATTGGTGAGCCTTTCCATAGAATCGAAGGCTTTTTGTCGCCCCAGGAGCACAAGGCGGTCCTTGAGCGAGCCTTGTCGCGAGAGGCGGAGTTCGAAGCGTCGGTCGTGGTCACAGGCGATAAATCGGTGCGAAAATCCGTCGTCCTGCACAGCGACGAGATGATAGCGCCGATATTTCGAAGGAAGATTCTGGAGGTCCTGCCGCAATTGACGGGCCTGGCGGGAGCGATGTCCATCCAATCGACCGACCAAGACGACATCGAATGCCAGGTCACAGCGCATTTGGACGGCGGATATTTTCAAATTCACAATGACAGCGGCTCCAAGGAAACCGCGACGCGTCTGATGACCTTTGTGTATTATTTCGCGTCCAAACCGGACTCCTTTCTTGGCGGCGAGCTCAAGATCTATGAATCCGGCGCCGACAAGACGGGTCATAGGGCGAATTTTGTTCTCGTGCAGCCGACCGACAATACGATCGTATTCTTTCCCAGCGGCGCGCTGCACGAAGTCTTGCCGACCTACGTGCCCTCAAAGAAATTTTCGGATTCGCGCTTCACGGTCAACGGATGGATTCGCCGAGGTCACCCGCGGATGTAGGCCCGCCGGGCAAAGGACGCTGCGCGCCCTGCGGCGGGACGGGCCTCAACGGCGGAAGACAGCGATGTGGTGTTCCGGTTTGCCGAGGTCAATCGAGAAGCCTTCCATCATTATCTTGCGCGCCATCGCATCGATAGCGGCCTGACCGGCCAGCCAAGGATGAGTCTCGACAATCATCAATCTTATGCCCGACAAGTCGGCGTGGCTGAGGAGCTCGACTTCGCCCCCTTCGATGTCGCATAGAAGCACGTTCGCCTTGATGGCCGCGATCTCGTCTTCGAGGCAATAAACGGGCGCCTGGACGACCTTTGTAATCCCCGGCGTCGTTGCGGTGGCGCCCAAGCGGGAAACCCAAAACGCGGTGTCGATATAGAAATTCGTCAAGGAGTTCGGCGCGAAAAGTCGCCTGTTCCTCAGAACGCCGGCGCGCGCCTCGAGGCTGAGAAATCCGTTCCTGCGGAAATTATCCCGGGCGTCGGACAAGATTCTCGAATGCGCGTCGAACGTGACGACATTGTTTTCGCCGACGATCGACGCCGCCGTCATGGCGGTGACGCCGATGCCGGCGCCGACCTCGATGACTCGGTCGTCCGGACCGAGGAAAGTGCGTATCAGGTCGCGTTCGCCATTCTCGTAATATCCCTCGTCGATAGCGATTTGAATATCCGGCACGTAGCGATCTTCATCCACGAACACGGAAAATCGGTCGACGCGGGCGAGATGGCCGTTGCGATGCTCGGGCAAATAATGGCGCGCGCCGGCCGTTGCGTCGACCGCGGCCCGCTGCGCGGGCATCCGGGCGGGTCGATCGGCTTCCACGGTCATGCTTTTTCAAAGAACATCTGCAGCGACAGCCTCGGCGGAGCATTGGCCGCCGTGATCGTCGTCGTGTGCCATTCGGCGTCCGTCATATAAACGTAATGATTGAACATGGGCATACGCATCCGGCTTTCCACCGGCGGCGCGCTATAGTCATGTCGCCTGAAGGCATCATCCCATTCGCGCCAGCAGAAGTAACCGCCATAATCCGGCTTCCAATCTCGGGAGAGATAAATAGTCATAGAATTTTTGTCGGTATAATCGGAATGCCAAGTAATAGCGCTGCCGGGAAGCCAGGAGTAAAACATCATGACCCGGCTTTTTGGGAAATAAGACAGCTTTCCTCTCACGACAAGCTCCGAGAAGAGCTCATCGGCGATCCTATCCGGCAGGACATAGGTCAGAACGGCGCCGTTTGGAATGATCAGTGTCGGCGACCAGAGATTATAATTGGAGCTCCATGCGAATTTCTTTTTGGATTCTTCTACATGAGACAACAGGCGCTTGATCCCTCCCTCGGAAAGCGCGTCGTCGCCGAACATAACCGCCATGGGAGCCTCCGCCGCTCTTTGGATGACGCCGAGAAGCCTGATCCTCACCCGCCACGATGACTGTAGCATTCGCCATGATTTCGGGCTCTAGGCAAATCAATCCATGCGGCCGAAACCGAACGGCGGCGGCGAGGATAGGCGGGCGTCCCCCTTGTCACAATCGTAGCGCTTAGGATAGCCACTGTCGCGGTTGAGCGCGACGAGGTTGACACTGCGGCGATAACCGCAGGATGGTTGGAGCCTATCCCCCGGAGCCCCACGAATGACATCCCGCCGCCCGGTTGAAGCGCTGACGGGCCTACGGTTCATCGCCGCTTTCGCCGTCGCCTTCTCGCACGGAATTTCGCACGTTTGGCCATGGGTCGGCGCGACGCCCGAATGGTATAGCCTTCTGAATAGCGGGGCGGGCGTTGGGATGCCGCTGTTCTTCGTGCTGAGCGGCTTCGTGATCCAATATAATTATTCGGAGAGGATAAGGGAGGGCGGGTCGCGGGCGCTTTTCAATTTCTTCGTCGCGCGATTTGCCCGCCTCTATCCCCTGTATTTCCTATGCATCGCTTATGACGTGATGAACAGCGTGTCCTACGAGCAGCCGAAGCCATATACGCTAGAGGTTCTCCCCTATTTTCTTACGATGACTCAATCTTGGTTCTACATCGTCTTTGGCAATAATGCGCTGATCTATTCGCTCGGCATAATTCCGTCCATCGCCTGGTCGGTCAGCACGGAATGGTTTTTCTACGTCGCCTATCCCGTGATCTGCTTTCTCCTCGCCGCCATGAAGAGCGAGAGGGCGAGGTCCCTGGCGGCCGCGGCCGTCGTTGTCGCCGGCTTTGGCGCGGCCTGGTTCGTCATCGCCAACCTCGCCAGGATCGACGCGCATGCGACGACGATTTTCGGTCCCGTCGCGAGCATGAAGACAGGTTTTCAGGATTCGTTTTTCCGGTGGGCGCTTTATTTCTCGCCCTATTCGCGAATCTTCGAGTTCGCGCTGGGGTGCGCCGCGGCGTCAATCTATATGAATCGCCGGGGCGCCGCGAATCAGAACGTCGGCAAGATCCTGACAATCGCGGCGATCGTTTGGACGCTGTTCTGGTATTACATCGTCTTCGGCCTCGGCGTTCATAATTATGCGTGGATCAACAGCTTCAACATGCTTCACATGTCGTTTGGGCTCGCCCCCGGCATCGGCCTGCTGATCTATTGCTGCGCGCGCTACGACAATTGGATCGTCAGGCTGCTTTCAACGCCATGGCTTATCCTATGCGGCGAGGCGAGTTACTCGCTTTATCTGCTGCACGGCTTGGTTGTGGAAATGTTCACGCCGAGCGCCGCGCCGGCGAGGACATTCCTGATCGGGGCCGGCGATGCGATGCGTCTCGGAGTCTGCATGGCGGCTTGCGTGGGCCTGTCGCTGGTGACATGGCGTTGCATCGAAGTCCCAGCGCGCAACGCGATACGGAAATTGCTGACGATTAAGAAGCCTGCCCTTCTTCCCGATGCGGAACCGGCCGCTCCATAGTGACCTCGCGAGTTGTTCAGTTTCCTCGCGCAGGCGTTATGTCTCAACTAAGTTCAACAAATAACCGGCTCGAGGACACGGATCGTCGCACGTGACCGCCGTGTTGTCTCCGCTGGTGGAAGTCAGCGCCGGCGCGATGCGCGAGCGATGACGCTTCATGGGTCGACGGCGCGCGATCTGGGGTCGCCTTTGACGACGCGACAGCTTATTCACGCGGCGATCGTGCGGCCCAGCTTGCGCGGCGAGGAGGCGCGGCCGATCTCTTCGACCGGACGGGATCAGAAATGGCTGATCGACCTTCGGCCCGTATTCCTGCGCCGCGACGCCCTGGCGGCGTCAACGACATGATTTATCGCGGCTGCGATGCGGGCAAGATGCAAGCTTTGGACGCTCAAACCGGCGAGGTTCGATGGGAGCACGAAGCGAGCGGGGCATCGCCGCGTAAAGGCGTCTGGTCTTCGCCCGCGATCTGTCGGGGGCTACTCTTTTATGGCGCCCTTAGGTCGTTTACGCCGTGAACGCACGAACGGGCCAAGAGATATGGTCACAATCGTCCTGCGAATGGACCGGCGCGTCGCCCCTGGTCGTTCCTGAACACGGGCTTGTCTATAGCGGTCTGGAATATGAGAGGCCCTGGGCCCAGGGCGGGCTCGTCGCGCTCGCTATGAATTCCGGCCAGGGGCGCCCGGCGGGAATCTCATGCAGCGCCGTCACCACGCCGCAGGCGCCGGTCTGCCTGACTTCAGCAAGCGTGATCGGATCGGCGGGTCCCCACCATCGCCAGGTTTGCTCCATCCGCGTCTTGCGTCCTCGTTGTTGCCGTCGTTGGCGCCAGGCTCGAAGACTCGGCCGGCGAGGCTGGTCTTGGGGGCGTATTTGCAGCCCAGCCGCCCCGCCTATTGAAACTTCGCGGCCATCCCGATCCTACCTCATGAAGATTGAGCCTTTCGCCGTCAAACCATAAGGTTCATTTTTCGGGCTGTTCGCCTGCTCCAAGAATCAGACGCCAAATCGCGCGCCTGGCCAAATTGGGATCCCGATATGCTTAAACTCGAAAGCGTCAGAGGCTAAGCTGCGTCACGATGGTCAATCGACGAAGGTTCATCGCTACCGCGCTTGCGCTTCCGGCAGCGTGGCGTGTTCCACGCGCGTTGGCGCAAATGGTCCGCGACTCCGCTCCGCTCCTCCAGCGCGCGATTGATCAGGCGCAGCGCAGGGGTAACGCCGTGACAATCCCGTCAGGCGCGAACTATGTCTCGCGCCTACGGATATCGGGCGATACGCGCTTGGTTGGCGCGGGAAGCTCCAGTCGCCTCGTGGGAATCGGGCCAAGACCCATGCTCGCGATCGAGCGCGCGGATAGCGTCGCGATCGAGAACGTCGCCTTCGACGGCGGCGACCACACATCTGTTGGCGAAGCGGGACTGATCGAGGCGCGTGATGTCGCAGATCTTCACCTCGTCGATTGCTTGGTTGAGCGCTCCTCGGGCTACGGCATCAAGGCTGAGCGTTGTGGCGGCCGCATCGAGCGCTCGATCTTCCGCGCCCTTTCGCAAGCCGCGATCCACAGCCTCGATGCGACCGGGCTTTCGATTGTGGACAACCGAGTCGAGGAATGCGGAGCCAACGGTCTGCAAGTCTGGCGCTCGACACAGGGTTATGACGGCACGACGATTCGCGACAATCGCATCGAACGGATCCGCGCCGACCCAGGCGGGGATGGCCCTTATGGCAACGCCATCAGCGTCTTCCGCGCCGGCGGCGTCTCCTGCACCGGCAACGTCATTCGCGAGGCGGCCTTTTCCGCCATTCGTTACAATTCCAGCTCCGACGCGCTGATCGCAGGCAATAACTGCAATAACATTGGCGAGACGGCAATTTACGTCGAATTCGGCTTTCAAGGCGCGGTCGTGTCATCGAACATTGTCGACGGCGCCTCGACGGGCGTCTCGGTCACCAATTTTGACCAGGGCGGTAGGCTTGCCGCCATCACGGGAAACGTCATGCGCGATCTCGTCAAGCGGCCTCCTCAAGGGGGCGACATGTACGGCATAGGCGTTCACGTCGAGGCAGACACGATCGTAAGCGGCAACGCTGTCGATAGCGCCAACTTTGCTGGATTGAAGCTCGGCTACGGCGTCGGTCTGCGCGACGTGATCGCAACCAGCAATATGCTCCGTGATTGCGGTTTCGGCATCGTGGTGTCGGTTGCGCCTGGCGCGGGCGGCGCGACGATCCGTGACAACCGCATCGCCCGCGCGCGTCGTGGCGACATCGTGGGTATGGCCTGGGATGCGGTCGCCTCGACCGATCTGGTGACGGATGCGGCCAAATATCCGCTTCTCTTGATCTCCGGGAATGAAATACGGTGAAACCGCCGGCCGCGATGTCCAGACGCCACGCGATCACGAGCCAACGAAGCCAATCTGCAAGGTTCGGGCGCACAGCGGCCGCCCCTTCACCGCGTCGGATAGTTCATGGTGCCAAATGTTCCTCGCCAATCCCGTTCGCGCCATCGCCCGCGCCCCACGCCCCCATCTTCTGGCCGCCCTTGGTGCGGAGGGTCGCAGACGGGTGGAGGCCTTCCTCCCGGCATGGCGGGATTATCGCCCAACGCCGCTTCTTGCCTTGCCGACCCTCGCCGCAACTCTCGGCGTCGGCGCGATCCATATCAAGGACGAAGGCCAGCGCTTGGGTCTGCAAAGCTTCAAGGCGCTGGGCGGCGCCTATGCCGTGATGTCGCTCCTCCTTGACGAGGGCGCCCGGCGGCTGGGACGCGATCTCATGCCGGCGGATATCTTCTCTCAGGAAATGCGCCCGATCGCCGCCGCCATGACCGTGGCCTGCGCCACCGACGGCAATCACGGCCGCTCCGTCGCCGCCGGCGCTCGTCTCGTCGGTTGTCGCGCGGTAATCTTCCTCCATGCCGGCGTTAGCCAATTCCGCGCCGCCGCGATCGCCGCCTTGGGAGCCGAGATCGTGAGGGTTCCGGGCGACTACGACGATTCGGTGGCTGCGGCCGCCGCAAAAGCCGCGCGCGAAGGTTGGGTCGTCGTCTCTGATGCTTCCTGGGACGACTACGAGGATGTCCCTCTCACTGTCATTCAGGGCTACACAGTGATGGCCGGCGAGGCGCTCGATGCGTTGGCCGTTCCGCCGACCCACCTCTTCCTACAGGCGGGCGTGGGCGGAATGGCGGCGGCGGTCGCGGCCTACGCCGCGCAGATCCTTGGCCCCGCCGCGCCGAAGGTGATCGTGGTCGAGCCGGAGCGCGCCGCCTGCTTGCTTGCCAGCGCTAGGGCAGGCCGTCCGGTGGTAATTCCGCACAACGAGCCAACGATTATGGCCATGCTCGATTGTCGTGCGCCCTCGCTCATCGCGTGGGAGATTCTAGCGTCCATCGCCGACGGTTTCGTCACCCTTTCGGAGGACCAGGCGACCGACTCGATGAAACGCCTCGCCTCGCCGCTGGCCATGGATCCCGCCGTCGTCGCCGGCGAAAGCGGCGGGGCCGGTCTTGCGGGATTTCTCGCCTGTCTGTGCGAGCCAGAGGCTCGCGCGGCGCTCGGACTTGATCGGCATTCCCGCATCCTTGTATTCAACACCGAGGGCGCCACCGACCCGGCGCTTTACTCCTGGATTGTCGGCCGCAGCCCAGGGGAGGTCGCGGGTCGTCTCGCGGACATCATAGCGCCATGAGCGAAACCGTCGAACTCCTGAAAAGTCTTGTCGCCATCGACTCCGTTAATTCGGACCTGGCGCCGGGCGGCGCCGGCGAAAGCCGCATCGCCGATGTCTGCGCCGCCTGGCTGGCTGAGCGGGGCTTTGAGATCCAGCGCCTTGAGAAACGTCCCGGGCGCCCATCGATCGTCGGAGTCGCCAAAGGGCGGGGCGGCGGCCGTTCATTGATGTTCAACGGCCATATCGACACCGTAACCCTTGCTGGGTATGACGGCGATCCGTTGGCGCCCGTCATCCGAGAAGGAAGGCTCTATGGCCGCGGTTCCTTCGACATGAAGGGCGGCGTCGCCGCCATGATGGTCGCAGCAGCGCAGGCCAAGCAGGACAATGTCGCCGGCGACATCCTCGTCGCCTGCGTCGCCGACGAGGAATACGCCTCCACGGGCACGGCCGAGGTGGTGGAACATTTCACCGCCGACGGCGCTATCGTCACCGAGCCAAGCCACCTCGAACTCACCATCGCCCATAAGGGGTTCATCTGGTTTGACGTCGTGGTGAAGGGTCGCGCCGCCCACGGGTCGCGTCCCGAGCTTGGCGTTGACGCGATCGCCAAGGCCGGAAAATTCCTGGTCGCGCTGGAGGAATACGATCGACGGCTGCGCGACGTTCCCCGCCATCCCCTTCTAAAAGCAGGCTCTGCGCACGCCTCACTCATCAAAGGCGGCCAAGAACTGTCGAGTTACCCCGCGCAATGCCGCATTTCCCTGGAGCGGCGCACCATCCCCGGCGAAACGACGACTACCGTCCTCGCCGAACTCCAGGCGCTCGTCGACGCGATCCACGCTGCGGATCCGGAATTCACCGCGACTGTCGTGGCCGGCCTGGAGCGGGCGCCCTTTGAAATCGGCGAGGACGAACCCATTGTCGCAACGCTCGACGAAGTCGCCACTACACAACTCGGCCGAAAACCCGCGCGTCGCGGCGAACCCTTCTGGACCGACTGCGCGATCTTGCAGGGCGCCGGCATACCCTGCGTGATGTTTGGCGCGGACGGCGCCGGCGCTCACGCGGCGACGGAATGGACGAGCGTAGAATCCCTCGAACGACTGGCTGGCATCCTCGCCGAGACCGCGCGGCGTTTTTGCGCCTGACGAAATATCGCCTGTCGCGGAGGCGGCGTCTTCGGGAGTCATGGCCGCGCGTCAAGGCGGGGCGCGTTACACGCTTGTGAGCGACCGCTTGACGCGCGCCTCGTCGAGGCCGACGCCGATCGCGGCGGCGGCGATCGAATTCCAGGTCTCCCGAGTCAGGGGCGCCCCTTCGGCCAGGCGCTTGGCGCGCGTGGCGCGTTCGGGTTCGCCGGGGGTCAGGATCGTATGGCCCGGCGCGGCCTTGGCCTGCTTGAACCAATCGAGATAGCGCGCCACGTCGCCATCGAACAGATGGGACGGGTCCATTCGCGCGGGATCGACATAGACAGAGAACATTCCGTTCGCGAAACGGCGGCCAGGCTTTGTTGCGCCGGTCCCACTAAGCGATCCCCCGAGAAGTTCGCAGATCAGGGCGAGGCCGGACCCTTTATGCGCGCCGAAGGCGCGGATTGCTCCTTTGCCCAGTTTGGCGTTGCGCGGCCCTTCGGGCGTGAGCGGGCCGTAGAGCATCGCGGGATCGTTCGAGAGCGCGCCATCGGGCCCGATGAGCGCGCCTTGCGGGAGGGGCTTGCCGCCACGACTCGCCACGGCGACCTTGCCTTCGGCGACGAGCGAGGTGGCGAAGTCGAGCACGACAGGTTCGGCGCCCTCGCGCGGGATCGCGACGCAAAATGGCGCCGTCGAAAGACGCCTTTCGATCCCGCCGAACGGCGCGACGAGGACCGAGCCCGCCACGTTCACGAAATGGATCGAGATCAGGCCCTCGGCGGCCGCCAACTCGGCCCATTCGCCGACACGCCCGATATGCCCGGCGTTGCGCAGCGATACGGCCGAGAGACCCGCGGCCTTGGCCTTTTCGATTCCGATAGCCACCGCACTGGGCGCGACGGTCTGGCCAAAGCCATAGCGACCGTCGACGACCGCGAGGACCGGCGTGTCGACCACAAGTTCTATCGTCTGGTTTGGCAAGATGTCGCCCGAGCGCACCCAGTCGACATAGCGCGGCAGGCGAATGACGCCATGGCTGTCGTGACCCGTGAGATTGGCGCCGACGAGCGATGCGGCGACGCGCCGCGCCTCCTGCGGAGCGCTGCCCAAACGTTCGAACACATCGGCGCACAGCGCCGCCAGGCCTTCCACCGGAACATTCAAAGTCATGCGGATGCTTTCGCTTGGCTACCCCCCAGATAGGCGTCGCGGACCCGCGCGTCGCCCCACAGGGTTTCGGGAGCGCCGCCCAGAGCGAGCCGGCCGGTCTCGAGCACATAGCCCCAGTCCGCGACCTTCAACGCCATTCGCGCGTTCTGTTCCACGAGAAGCACGGTCGTCCCGCGCTTACGGATCTCCTGGATGATGCGGAACACAGCCTGCACGATCACTGGCGCAAGGCCAAGAGAGGGTTCGTCGAGCAGCAACAGGCGGGGTTTGGCCATCAGGCCTCGCGCGACCGCGACCATCTGTTGCTGCCCCCCCGACAGCGTCCAGCCAAGGGCGTTGGCGAAGGGGCGGATGTCGGGGAAGAGCTCGAACATTCGATCCGCCTCGCGTCGTATCGCGGCGCTCGACGCCTTGCCGTTCGAAGCGCCAAGCATGATGTTCTCGAGAACCGTCAGGCCGGGGAAAAGCCGACGACCCTCGGGCACTTGCGCAATTCCGAGCCGCGCGATGGCTTCCGGGCCCAGGCCGACAATGGGCTTGCCTTCGAAGACAATGGACCCCGAATGGGGTCTGTTGAGGCCGGAGATCGCGCGCAGCGTCGTCGATTTGCCGGCGCCGTTCGATCCGAGCAGCGTAACGACCTGCCCTTCGTCGACACGCAAGGAAACGCCGCGCAGCGCTTCAATTTCGCCGTAGCGAACGTTGAGATCCGTGATTTCGATGAGAGACATCACTCGGCTCCCAGATAGGCCGCTGCGACATCGGGATGCCGCAGCACCTCGACCGTGTCGCCATCCGCGATGCGGCGGCCGAAATTGAGAACCGTCAGATGCTGGGCGACGCCGGCGACCAGAGTCATGTCGTGGTCGATGATGAGGATCGTCAGGCCCTGGGCCGCGATCCTGTCGAGCAGGTCGTGGAGGTGCTTCTTCTCGCTTGAATTGAGGCCGGCGGCCGGCTCATCGAGCAGGAGGACCGTTGGATTGCCGGCGAGCGCGCGGGCGATCTCGATGAGCCGCTGATGTCCATAGCTAAAGCTTCTCACAAGATCGCCGGAACGCTCGCCGAGGCCCACGAAGTCCAACGCGGATTGCGCGCGTTCCTCCAGCGCCGCATGGTCGCTCGCCGCCTCGGTGTTTCCCTCCCTTTCGGCGCCGATCACGACATTCTCAAGCGCCGTCATCGAACGGAACAGCCGAATGTTCTGGAAAGTTCGCCCCAGCCCGGCAATCGTTCGCCTATGCGCGGACAGCGCCGTGACATCGACGCCGTCGACGAATATGCGCCCCGCCGTCGGGCGATAAAGACCGGAGATGACGTTCAGCATCGTTGTCTTGCCGCTGCCGTTCGGGCCGATCAGCGCATGGACGCCGCCGCGGCGGACCGTGAGATCGACGCCATCCACCGCCTTCAGGCCCCCGAAATGCTTTGCGAGCCCCTGCACCTGGAGCGCGGCGGGCGCGCGGGAATCGGCGGGCCTGAGGACAAGCGGCCGCTTGGGCGATGGCGCGACAACCGTGGATCGTCGAAAAATGTTCGCGATGAAGCCCCAGATGCCGTCCGACATGAAGACGACGATGAGGATTACGGCAAGGCCGTAGATGGCGAGGTAAAGCCCCGGCACGCTCTTGAGGAAGCGCAGCCATTCGGGAATGAGGATGAGCAATCCCGTTCCGATCGCCGAACCGACCGGCGAGGCGATGCCGCCCAGAAGCGCCATCGTGAGGAGAACAATGGAATCGGAAAAAGCGAACTGATCGGGGCTCACGTAAGTGAATCCGCCCGCAAAGAGGCCGCCGCCCAAGCCGCCCAGCATCGCACAGATCGCGAAGGCGAGCACCTTCGTTCGATAGACGTCAATGCCGGCCGCGCTTGCCGCGATCTCGTTATCGCGCACCGCGCGCATCGCGCGGCCGAGCCGCGTGTCCGCCAACCACCAGACCAGATATCCCGCGACCGCGAGAACCGCCACGGCAAGGGCCAGATAGGCTTGGCTCGAAGCAAACAGATCAGGCCGTTTGATCGAACCCACCCCGTCGGGCCCGTGCGTCAGCTGGATCGCGTTGATGAGGACGACGGTCAGAATCTGCTGAAAGGAGATCGTCACCATCGCGAGGTAATGGCCGCCCAAACGCAGCGTCGACAGTCCGAGCAGTCCGCCCGACGTGAACGCGATCGCCATGCCCGCGATGAGGCAGACGAAAAACGGAATGTCGTAGTCCACCGTGCCGAGAGCGACCGCATAGGCGCCGAGCGCGAAGAATGCCGCCTGCGCCAGGTTGATCTGTCCGCATAGGCCCAGCACCACCGACAAGCCGAACACGGCAATCGCGTAGGTCGCGGCCTGCATGAGAATATTGGCGATGTAGCCATCGGTCCTGACGGTCGCCGCGCCGATGACCGCCGCGACAGCGAGAATCGCATAAAGAGCGTGGCCGGCGGCTGTGCGCGAAAGGCTGGACGCCGCCGACCTCGTGTCGCGCGCCACGCTCATGCCTTTTCCGCGACGCGTTCGCCGAACAGACCTTGCGGCCGGAAGGCGAGGAAGAGGATCAGAACAAGGAAGGCGAATGCGTCTTTGAAGGGGACCGATATATAGGCGGCGCCGAAGGTCTCGATGATTCCGAGCGCCAAGCCGCCAACGATGGCGCCCGCGACGTCGCCGAAGCCCCCGATGATGGTCGCGGCGAAGGCCTTGAGCGCAATTGTCGACCCCATCTGGATCGATACGAACAGGACCGGCGCGACGAGAATGCCGGCGATGCCCCCGAGCACCGCGCTATAGACGAAGGTGATCATGATCATGGTTGCAACGGGAATGCCGAGCAGCGCCGCCATCTCCTTGTCCTGACTCGTCGCCTGCAATTTCTTGCCTAGCAGCGTGTGTTCGAAGAACCAGTACTGGAAGGCGACGAGCAGGACCGTTACGGCGATGATGATGAGATATTGACTGTCCAGATAGACCTGGCCAAGCTGAATGCCCGGGGTGTCGAACCAGCCGGGCAGCACCTGCGGTTGCGGACCGTAGAGCGCGAGCACCGTATTGGCGAGAAAGATTGAGGCGCCGATGGTCGAGATGATGACCGGCAGGAAAGTTCGATTTCGAAGGGGATAGTAGACGCCCAGATTGAAGATTGCGCCAAGGACCGCCATTCCTCCCAGCGAAAGGAGGAAGGAGAGCCAATAGGGCCAACCGAGATCGACCGCGAACACGACCATGAGGTAGGCCGCGACCATCGAGAATTCGCCTTGAGCGAAATTGACGACATTCGTCGCGCGGAAGATCAGGACGAAGCCAAGCGCGACGAGTGCGTAGACCGCGCCGATCCCCAGACCCGTGAACAGCAATTGAAGAACGCTACCCATATGGATCCACTGGCGGACGAGAGACGGAGAATGGGGGCGGGGCGCAATAGGCGTCTAGTCCCGTGGGTCAATCGGTAAATTCGATATGCTTGTCGAAGACGATCAAGCCTTTCTCGTTCCTCACGATGTTGTAGCCGTGCAGTCCGTCTCCGAATTGATCGAAATTATATTCGCCCTCCGCGCCCTTGTAGCCCTGAGTTGCGAGGATGGCCGCGCGGACCTTGTCGGGGTCCGTGTCGCCCGCCTTGGCGATGGCGGCGCATAGAACGCCGATCGCATCATAGGTCCACGAGCTGTAATTGTCGGGCGGAACATTGGAGACGGCGCCGTAGAGTTTGGCGAATTCCTTGGATTCGGGGCTGGCGTCCACGGCATAGTCGGCAACCCCGTATGTGCCGTAAAGCGCCGAGCCCGCGAGCTTCACCGCCCCGGCGACAGTGATCGAGGCCGATCCAACCCAGGGGATCGTCACGCCGAGCTGCCGCAACTGGCGCGCGAAGATCGCCAGATCATTGTCGAAGGTGAAATAGGAGCCGATGACGTCCGCGCCCGACGATTTTATGGCCAGAACGACCGGCGTGAAATCCTGACTCTGGTTGGGGTAACCTTGGTCGATGGCGATCTTGGCGCCGGCCTTATCCAGCGATGCCGAAAGCGCTTTCGCTCCGCCGGTTCCGAACGCGTCGGTGGAATGGACAACAGCCCAGTTCTTCTTGCCGAGCGTTTCCACTCCGTATTGCGCGATCACGCGGCCGGAATAGCTGTCGTTGGGCCGAAAACGAAAAAGCCATGGATTGCCAAGTTTCGTAAGCGCCGGATCGGTGCCGCCGAAACAAACGGGTTTTGCGGTCTTTAATATGTCCGGCGCCATCGCATGGTTCTGAGTCGAGCGGATCGAACCAAGAAAGGCGACGATGTCGGACTGCGCCGCAAGTTTCGAGAAGGCGAGCACGGCCCCTGGATTGGTCGTCTGGTCGTCCTCGGTGACGAGTTCAACCTGCCGCGACAGGACGCCGCCGGCCTTGTTGACGCGATCGAGCGCAATGTTGGCTCCCGTCAGGGCATATTTGCCGGAATCGGCCGCGGGCCCGGTGACGGGAAGAACCATGCCGATCCGGATCGGCGCGCTTTGTCCAAGCGCGCTGCGCAGAACCGCAGGCATGGCCACGCCCGCAACGAGACCGGCCGTCACCGAGCGTCTGGTTAAATTCACGGGCGCCTCCCACGACTGGCCGCTCTGTGGCGGCGCGTCGACGGATTAGACGATGAAAGGGGAAGGCTGTCCATACCGCACGCGGGGGATGGGCGATGGCCAAGGCACGGGACGTGAAGGCGCCGCAAAGCGGATAGCGCCGCGCGCCTGGATTGCCCGGCGAGCGAGAGCGACTTCGGACGATCGCGTTATGGAGCTCACGACCGCCGCCCAGATCATCGAAATGGCGCTCGATCAGGCTAGGAACCCCCGCACACGGCCAAACTAATGGCTCGCGCGTCAAATTGTCATTCGCCCGTCACCCGAGCCACGATTGCGAGAGATATCCCTATCTTGCGACACCGATCGGCATTTGCCGCGCGGCGGTCGCGGTCGCCTGGCGACTGGCGCGTCGCAACCCTGACGCGTTCGTCATTCGACAATGCCGGTCAAACTCTTCGAAGGCGCGTGTGCGGCGACAGGCGACGCAGCGGCGCTTTGCGATGGCCGTTCTAGTTACTGGACGCTTTAGGGGTTGGCGTAAAGCAGCCAACCGACGCTAGAACCAACGTCCCCGTCCGTAATAGCCGAAGCCGCCAAACAGGAATATCACGACGACGACGATGAGAATGGTTTCCATGACGGTGCTCTCCGTGGCTTACGTTAGCCGGCAATTCCGACTAGCGGCGCGGTAGTTTCGGACAACATGCTCGACCTGTGCCGCCACAGCATACAACGCCGCGATGGCCGTAAAGGTTGCAAGCGAGTCAAGCTCGAAGCGGCGAATACGAGGGCGCGATCTCTTCAGGCTTGCCAAACCGTCGGACCGGAAGAAAACCCTCGCGGTATCGTCCGATTGCCGCCGCTCCGCAACTTAAGTCGGATGCGCGGCGTCCTGGGGCGGGTAGGGCTTGTGGTTGGGGAGCAGCGACTTGGCCAGCATGGCGTGGACGCCCTTGTTTCCGTCGACCAATTGGGTGACCCGCAGATCACAAGCGAGGCTGCACAGCATATAGGCGTCCTCAGCCGAAAGCCCGGACAACTCGCCGATCCAACGGATCATTTGGCGCAGCGCCTGTGTCGCGGCGTCGTCGAGATCGGCGTTGAGTCCCATCGCTATGAAATGCGTGTCGGTCGCGGCGCGCGGGAAGGTGAGGCCGTTGCCCTTGTGCAGGATCAGCCTGAACGTTCCCGAAAGCGCGGTCTCGATGGCTGTCAGATTGACCTCTCCGTCGCCTTGCGCCGCATGGCCGTCCCCGGCGGAGAACAGCGCGCCTTTCGCCCAGACAGGCAGGAACAGTGTCGTGCCCGAAACCAGCTCCTTATTGTCGATGTTGCCGCCGTGTTCGCGCGGCTCGATTGTGCTGATCGGCCCGTAAACAGGCGGCGGCGCCACCCCCATGACGCCGAAGAAGGGCGCGAGCGGCAGTTCGGTCCCCCAGGGCAATTTGGCCGTCATGCGGTCGCTGTCGAGGGGAATATGCACCAGCCGCTCAAACGGAAAATCTTCGGGCAGGGCGCCGTAAAGCGGCTTCATGAGGTTCCATCCCCAATCCTGCCTGAGTTCGATCCTTTCGATCCGCACCTCGAGCATATCGCCGGGCTCGGCGCCTTCCACCGCCACCGGGCCGGTGAGGATGTGCAGGCCGAGCTTGGGCTTCAGGGCGGCGAGCACTTTGGGATGCTCGGGAAGGATTGCGAACGACCCGGAAGGCAGGTGATCAGGGCCCCCTGAGATCGTATGGATCGTAACCGAGTCGCCTGACTTGACAGTGCACACGGGAGCAAGCGCGGCGTCGAAGAACCCCCAATGGATCGTCTCCGGCGCGGCGGGGACGACGTGATGCGCGGCTCGCTCAAAGGACATGACGCATTCTCCTGCTCCGGTAAAAATGTCTGGCCCGCGTACGTCGAAATCCCCGCGCCGCAGCGCTCGATCCTTGCCGCGCTCACACGACGTCCGTCTCGCGCTCGACCATGCGCAGAAAGCGCTGGGTTCGTTCGTGCTTGGGCGCGCCCAAGACCTCAGCGGGCATGCCTTGCTCGACGATCAGGCCCTCGTCCATGAATACGATGCGGTCGGCCACTTCCTGCGCGAAACGCACCTCGTGGGTGACCACGATCATGGTCATTCCAGCCTCCGCGAGACGCCGCATGACGCCTAGGACCTCGCCGACTAGCTCTGGATCAAGCGCCGAGGTGGGCTCGTCAAACAGCATCAGGCGGGGCGAAATCGCGAGCGCCCGAGCAATCGCGACACGCTGTTGCTGCCCTCCCGAAAGCCGGTGGGGCAATTTAGCCGCGTGCTGGCTGAGGCCCACGCTGGCCAGGAGGTTCAGCGCGAGGGTCCGCGCCGCTTCGCGCCTTTCGCCATAGACCTGGACCGGCGCCTCCATCACGTTATCGATCGCGGTCAAATGTTCGAACAGGTTGAAGTGCTGGAACACCATGCCAATCCGGGCGATCGCCCGCGCCTTGGCGAGGTCTCTGGTGGGACGCAGCGTGTCGTTGCGGCGCTGGTAGCCGACGTATTTGCCCTCGACCTTGATTTCCCCCCAGTCCAACGCTTCGAGGTGATTGACGAGCCGCAACAAGGTGCTCTTGCCCGAGCCGCTCGGCCCCATGACCACCACGACCTCGCCCTTGTTGACGGTAAGGTCGATGCCGCGCAGCACCTCGCGGGATCCATACGCCTTGTGGACGTTCTGGAACACGACGAAGGGCTTCGGCTCACCGTTGGCCTCGGCGCTCGACGCGTTGGTGATGTTGCGGATCCAGTCAAGCGAGGAGGCTGCTTCTCCCTCTTCTTTCGCCGCCGCCAAGGCGGGGACCAGGGTCGGCGAGGGCGAGCGCGGTTTGGGCCCAAATCCGGAGAGCGGCATGTGGAACAGTTTGGCGAAACCCGATCCGCGCCCTGCCTCCCTGTCGATCTCAAGGTTGAAGCGGCGTTCGAGAAGAGCCTGGCCGGCCGCGACCGCGCTGGTCATGATGAGGTAGATGATGCCGGCGGCTGCGAACACGGTGAAGAATTTGAAGTTCTGCCCGACGATCTGTTGGCTGCGGAACGTCAACTCGTTGACGAAGATCACGGACGCGATCGACGTTCCCTTGATCATGCTGATGATGTCGTTCGACATTCCGGGCAGGATCGCGCGCATGGCCTGCGGCAGTATGATTCGACGAAGCGTCAGGAACGGCCCCATACCGAGGGATGTAGCCGCGATGCTTTGGTTGCGGCTCACGGACAGGATGCCGCCGCGAATGATCTCCGCGCTGAAGGCGGCCTCGTTCAAGGCGAAGCCGAGCACCGCGGTCGTGAATGTGTCGAGCTTGACGCCCAGCGGCGGCAGCGCGTCATAGAGGAATACAAGCTGCAGAAGCTGCGGGGTCCCGCGCACGAACCAGATATAGAACCACGCCGCGCCGCGGACCGGCGCAAGACGGGATAGGCGCATCAACGCCAAACCGAGTCCTAGCGCCATGCCGCCGATCATGGCGAGCGCGGCGATCTGGATGGCCAACAGAGCGCCTTGGAGCAAGAACGGCTCGACCACGTAGGAGAGCAGCTCCCGCGACCACGACAGGGGAGCGTCGGGGGAGCCGTCATCGGCGGCAAGCGCCGGAAGCGCCGCCGATGCCGCGATGACCACCAGAACCCCCGCCACGTGCGGCAAAGCAGCACGCGATCTTGTCACGATCGTTGCGCCTTCTCGTTTATCCGAATGCAACTACTTGGTCAGAATTTCGGACGTCCTGGCGAGCGTATAGTCGACGCCGTATTTGTCGAAAATCTCCTTCTCCGTTCCGTTCTCTTTGAGAACCGTCAAGCCGTCGAGGAGCGCCTGGCCGAGATCCTTGTTGCCCTTGGTGTACCCGACCGCGATCTTATAGTCGGTGACGATCGTGAAGCCCTTGTCGAATACCGCCGGATTGGTCTTGATGAAGGAATTGACCATTCCAAGGTCGGTCATCATGACGTCGGCGCGATCGTTCTGGATGAGTCGCGTTCCGCCGGGCATGTCCGGATAGGTGACGAGCGACACTTCCTGCTTGCCGCCGGCGACGCACTTCTTGCTGAGATCCCGGAACGCGACCTCTTCGACCGTGCCTAGACCGGCGGTGGCCCGCAGCCCGCAGACGTCGTCGAGCGACTTGATCCCCTTCGGATTTCCCTTGGCCACGAGTCCGCCGGTCGCCGCCGTAAGATAGGTCACAAAATCGGCCTGCTTGGCGCGCTCGGGCGTGTAATAGAGCGTGTCCCACATGACATCGGCCTGACCCGCGATCACGGCAGGCAGCAGACCCGACCATCCGCCCGTCATGAATTCGACCGGCACGCCGGCGCACGCGAAGGTCGCGCGGGCGAGATCGGCGTCTAGGCCGATCAGATGATTGAAGTCCTTTGGATCACGGAAACTATAGGGCGGGCTCTCGCCATCCTGCCCGATCTTGATGGTCTTGCCGACGAGGCTTGGATATTTAGAGGCAAGCTTTTCGGGCTCACATTTGGCGGCTTGAGCCGAGGCCGGCGCCGTGCCCAAGACGAGAGCGGTCAAGAGTGTGGCGGAGGCCGCGGCCACGAGCGATCCCTTTATGCGAGTCATTCACGTTACTCCCATGTCAGTGTGCTATGCCGCGCCCCTGAAGCCGATTCCGCTCGGGGCGGCGGGGCTGGGAAGGCTACCCATGCGGCCATACGCCTGACGGTTGGGAAGCAAGGAACTTGCCAGATTGAGCGGGTGGCGAGCCAAGCGCGCCTATCGGCGCCTCGCGAGGCGCCACGCCGCCGCCGATCAGCCCCGCGTCGGCCGTGACGAGAATCGCGCCGGGGTCACGATGGGCCTGCGTGGGGGGCGGGGTGCTTCCTGCGCCAGTGCTCGGCGATGTCCCGCCCCGTGCAGAACCACACCCGGTCGCGCCGCCGAGCATGTTCAAGGAAACGTATCAAGCCGACCGCGCGGCCCGGCCTGCCGACCAGACGGTCGTGAAGGCCGATGCTCATGATCTTGGGCCGCTCGACGCCCTCCTCGTAGAGCATATCGAAGCAGTCGATCATGTACCGGGCGAAATCCTCTGCGGTTCCGAATCCGTTATGGTCGTAACGATTGTCGTTCGTCTCGTAGGAATAGGGAATGACGAGGTGCTGCCGCCCTCCCACCTCGACCCAATAGGGCAATTCGTCGTTGAGCGAGTCGCGATCATAGAGAAACCCGCCATGCTCGACGAGCAGCCGACGCGTGTTCTCTCCGGGCCGGCCCGTCATCCAGCCGACCGGGCGTTCGCCCGTCAGAGCCTTGATGCCTTCCACGGCGAGGCCGATATGTTCGCGCTCGGTCGCCTCGTCGACGGTCTGATAATCAATCCACCGGTAGCCGTGGCTGACAATCTCGTGACCATCAGCCAGGAAGGCTTCAACCGCGTCGGGGTTCTGTTGCAGCGAGCGCACGACGCCGAGCACGCTGACCCTGACGTCGAACCGCTTTAGGATGCGCAGCACTCGCCAATTGCCGGCGCGCGGCCCATATTCGAAAGCCGTCTCGACGATGGGGCTTCGCTTGCCCGGATAAGCTGGAAAGCCCGTGTCGGTCAGCATATTCTCCGACGTGCCGTCGCCTTCCAGCATGGAGCGCTCCCCGCCGGCCTCGAAATTGAGGTTGATATTGATGGCGATGCGCGCCTGCTCCGGCCATTGCGCATGAGGCGGCTGTCGGCCGTAACCGCGAAAATCCCGCGCCGGTATGTTCATGTGTTGCGCATCCCTTGTTATGCGTCGCGTCGCGTCGCGCCTCGCCAGCCGGAACCGGAAGCACATGTCGCGCCATCCCTCGCGCGACCCAGTCGGCATCACTCAAAGTTGAAAGACCCACAGCGTCCGGTCCGCCAGAGCTTTCGCGCGCAGCGGAATGCGCTCGACGGCGCGCGATGATTATTTCATCAAATGGCGCTAGTTCACTAGCAAGATGCTGCAAATGTAACCGCGAAAATCTCGCGCCGATAGGCCCGTGGGTTCCGCATCCCTTATTCCGTTTTACGGCCCATCGCGCCCCGCCTGCCGAAACCGGAAGGTGGTTCTTGAGATTTCGGCTTCGGCCCGGCGCCTCGCCGGGCCGCACCGCTCAAGCGGTCTCCAGCGCCTGATGGAGCGCCGCGTCGATGAAAGGGCGGTCGTCCGGGTTCCAGAGGGTCATATGCCCCCATATCGAAGGGATCGCTCGCCATTCCGCGCGCGGTATGAGGCTTGCCTCGTAGGCGCTGTCCGTTGGAGGGAAGTAGCTGTCGTATTGGCCGGGAAGGATGATGGCGCGCGCCTTGACGGAGCGAAGAGCTTTCTCGAAGTCGCCGCCATAGGCCGGGCTGTCGCTGATGTCGCCGTCGAACCACGTCCAAAGCATGGACAGAAGATTATTGGCGTCGTGGTGGATGAAAGCCGGCTCCCAATAGAACTGGACGAATTCCTCGCTGCTTTTTGCGTTCATCTTGCGGAACTCTTCCGTCCGATAGAACGGCTCGGAAAATCCCCAGCCCGCGTAGATGGCCGCGAAGGCCTTAAGGCCCTCGATCGGCGGGGCCGTGTAGAAACCGTGCGCGAATACGGGATCGAGTTCGAGCGCCCGCTTCAGCGACAACAGGAACACCTTGTTGAAATGGGCGGTGCGCGCCGAGCCGCAGAGCGCCGCGATGGCTTCCACGAGATCTGGATATTGCGCGGCCCATTGGAAGCTTTGGCAGGCGCCCATCGACCAGCCCGCCACGAGCTTGATGCGGTCGATCCCGAATCGCTCCTTCAGCATCAGGCGCTGCAGCCGCACGTTGTCATGCAGGGACACGCGCGGAAACCGCGCGCGGTCGAACGGCGCGGGCGTATTGCTGGGCGATGACGACACGCCCCCGCCGAGCAGGTTCGGCGCGACGATGAAGAATCGGTCGGGGTTGAGCGCGCGATCAGCGCCGATAAACGCCAATTCGACCCCATCGTGGTCTCCGCTATACCAAGTTGGCGTCACGATCACATTGTCGCGCGCGGGAGAAAGCTCGCCCCAAGTCTTGAATCCAAGCAGAGCTTCCGGCAGCACGCCGCCCTTATGAAGCATGAAGTTTTTCGCCGAGAAAAATTCCAGTTCGCCCATGAGTCGCCGCGCTCCAACTGCTAAAGAGCATGAAGCAAACGATATGCCATGGGCCGATGAATTGGATGCTGTTGAGCGGTTCGCCGGGCCGCGTCAACGATGCGTTCCATGCGGGCCGACGTTGCTGACCGCGCCGCGTTCGGGGTCGCGCCCTGGCCGGGTGAGAGGAATGAAACTTGCGAGGGATCCGCCATGAGCTTCATCAATCCAAACCCATTCACCACCCGACCCGAAATCCAGGGCACGTTCGGGGTCGTGGCGTCGACCCACTGGCTGGCGACGGCGGTCGGCATGGGCGTGCTCGAGCGGGGCGGCAACGCCTTCGACGCCGGCGTTGCGACCGCCTTCACGCTGCAGATCGTCGAGCCTCATCTGAACGGGCCCGGCGGCGACGTGCCGATCCTGATTCACGACGCCCGACGAGACCGGACGGAAGTGATCTGCGGGCAGGGGCCAGCGCCAGCCGGCGCGACCATCGAGCATTTTCGCGGCCTTGGCCTCGATCTCGTGCCCGGCACGGGCCTGCTGGCGCCGTGCATTCCGGGCTGTTTCGACGCTTTCATGCTGATGCTGCGGGACTATGGCACGCTGGGGCTCGCTGACGTCCTGGCCCCGGCGATCTCTTATGCGCGGCACGGCCACCCGCTGCTCGAGCGCGCGTCCGCCACGATCGCCACTGTGAAAGAGCTGTTCCGGGAGCACTGGCCGACGTCGGCGGAATTGTGGCTGGTGGACGGCGATGTTCCCGCGACCGGCGCGATGTTCCGCAACCCGGCGCTTGCCGACACTTATGAACGTATCTTGGTCACCGCCAAGGGCGCCGGCGGCCGCGAGGCCGAGATCGATCGGGCGCGCGCCGTCTGGTCGCAGGGCTTTGTGGCCGAGGCTGTCGACGCGTTCTGCCGCGGCCAAGAGGCGATGGACGTGTCGGGCCGCCGTCATCGCGGCGTTTTGAGGGGCGCCGACATGGCGGGATGGCGCGCCACCGTGGAAACGGCGATCGGCTATGATTACGGCCGCTTCCACGTGATGAAGCCGAAACCCTGGTGCCAGGGGCTGGTGGCGCTCCAGCAACTCGCTCTTCTCAAGGGCTTCGATCTCGACGGCCTCGATCCCGTCTCTCCGGACTTCATCCATTGGCAGGTCGAAGCCGCGAAACTGGCCTTCGCGGATCGGGACACGTTCTATGGCGATCCCGACTTCGTCGAAGTGCCCGTCGAGACGTTGCTGTCCGACCGTTACAACCGGGAGCGCCGCGGCCTGATCGGAACAATGGCGTCGCTGGAGCAGCGGCCCGGCGTCATTCCGGGCTACGGCAAGCGCATGGACATAGGCGTAAGCGAGGTGGGCCGGAGCGCCGTGGGCGCCGGCGAGCCGACCGTGGGGCGGCTCGGAGACAGCAAGGGCGATACGGTTCACTTCGACATCGTGGATCGGTTCGGCAACATGGTGGCCGCAACCCCCTCGGGGGGATGGCTGCAATCGTCCCCCACCATCCCCTCGCTCGGTTTCTGCCTGGGCACACGCGCCCAGATGTTCGTGCTCGATGAGGAACATCCGGCCGCCTTGGCGCCTGGAAAGCGGCCGCGCTCGACGCTCTCGCCCACCTTGGCGCTGCGCGATGGGAGGCCTTACCTAGCTTGGGGAACTCCGGGCGGCGACCAGCAGGATCAGTGGATCCCGCAAATGTTCCTCCGGCACCTGCATGCAGGCCTGAACCTGCAGGAAAGCATCGACGCCCCGGCCTGGCACACCGAACATTTCGCGTCCTCGTTCTGGCCGCGAAACGCGCGGCCCGGCGTTTTGGTCGTGGAAGGGCGCATGCCATCCGCGACGATCCAGGAACTGCGCCGCCGCGGGCATCTGGTCGAGATCGGCCCCGACTGGTCCGAAGGGCGGCTCGTCGCCGCGGCGCGCGACACCGATCGCCTGAGAGCCGCCGCCAATCCGCGCGGAATGCAGGGTTACGCCGCCGGGCGGTGACCGATGTTGGCAACGAGCGGATGGCGCTCGCGAGCTCTCTGTTTGCAGCCGGCCTCGGTTGCTTGAGGCGATCGCCGCGGCGGCGAAACTGTCAGGCGCCGAATATATCCTTGCGCACGATGGCATGGACGCCGAAATTTCCATCCACGACTTGGCTGACGCCGAAATCCACGCCGACAGACAGAAGCGAAATCGCCTCGTCCTCGGTAAGGTTCTTCGTCGTCATCAAAAACCGCCGCATCTTCCGGAAGGCGTCGCGCATCGCGCCGTCGACCGAGGATTTGTTGAAAATCTCGGACTGCGCATCTTCACCCAACTCTTCGAGATAGTTCGCGTAGCTAAAGCCATGAACGACCCATTCGTCCTTGGTTTCAAGAAGCGGATAGTCGAGCCCTTCGAGCACGGTTCCGGCGAGCCTGTCCTTTTTGTGCACGATGAACTGGAATGTGCCGGTCAGCGAACATTCGATCGCGGTGCCGCAAAGCTCAGAGTCCCCCTGCGATGCATGCGAATCGCCCACGGAAAAAAGGGCGCCCTGGACCGAGACCGGCAGATAGATCGTGCCGCCCTTGCCGATCCGCCAATTATCGATATTGCCGCCGAAATAGCCAGGAGGGATGGAGTTGACCATATCGGCTTCCTTCGGCGCGACGCCGATAACGCCAAAATGTGGGCGGATGGGAATGCGAATGTCCTTCAGGACTTCGAAATTCCTCGTGATGGTCGCAGCATCCACCGGCACCCCGGGATAATCTATGGTCGCATGCACGACGCCCGACGGATCGGTTTGCGGGGCCCAACGATAGCTGTAGACCGCCTTCGCCCAATTTCGTCGCCCCGTCGCATCGATCTCATAGATCGTCACAACTTCTCGCGGCTTCGGCTCCGTCAGGAGGTCGTGATAATGATAGCCCCACGAGGCGGCCGCATTGCTGCCGAAAGCCTTACCCGCATATTGCGGCGCCGCCGCCGGCCGCGGCACAACATCGAGAATACGAATTTCCAGAATATCGCCCGGTTCCGCGCCATGGATATAAACGGGACCCGTACAGATGTGCACGCCGAGTCCCTCGCCCGGACCGCGTCCGAACAAAGACGCGTCCAATGGCCCCGCGCCACGGCGATCGACGTTCTTCTGATCCTTGGTCCAATGAAACACGCTTTCGGCGCCGGGATCGCCCGCCACCATCCGTTCGGCGTCGTCATTGGCGTGATGCGTGAGGGCTTCGATCGTCACGTAGTCGCCCGACACGATTTCGATTTTGGGAGGAAGATGCTTGCTGAAATACCCCCAGTGCACGGTCTCGGCCGTGGCGGGCAGATAATAATGGCGGGGCGCGACGCCGGGATGAAAGGATGCCGGCGCGGCGTCGCGCAAGCCTGGCGTCGAATCATCGGAAGCGGCGCCGCTGACTGTCCGCTCCGGCCGTTCGCTCGGACTGCAAGTCTTGCACATGAATAGCCTCTACCTGGAAAACCGAACGATTCGCCGCTGGCCTTGGATGTAGCAAGATGCATTCCAGACAGGCATGGAAGCCGCGGGATTTTTGGTTGCGACGCCCAGCAAAGCGGGGGCTTGTCATCGCCGCGGCCGTTCATAAGATCGAACGCCGCCGGCCGAAAGCGCGCCGCGGAGACGCCCTCGGCGCTCCAATCGGCCGGGGACCGGCTCAATAATTGAAAGTGGGCTCGCGGTGGTCTTGATTAACCGCGGCGGAAATGCGGATCGCGTTCTTTACGGCCGCGGTCATCAGCTCGACATTCATCGACGGCATTTCGACGAAAGGATAATTCTGACGCGCAACGAAAGCGGGATGGGCCGGAACGTGGATGAAGCCGGCGCGCGTCCGGAGCCCCTTCTCGGCGATCAGGTGAAGCACGGTGTACATCATCTGATTGCACAAATATGTCGAGGGGGAATTTGATATTTTGGCCGGTATGCCGCTGGCCCGCAGTTCGGATGCAATGGTCTTCACCGGCAAGGTCGCCATATAGGCGGCCGGACCGCCCTCGAAGACCGGATTGCCGCCATGCTGAATCCCGACATTGTCGGGAATTGGAAAATCCATGACATTGGCGGCGATCCGCTCGACGGCGATTACGCAAGACCGGCGGCGAGGCCGAGGCTGATCCAAAGATCGGGACGCAACGCATCGAGGTTCTGGCTGGTGATGGCGGCGATCCTCGCCGAATCGACCGGCAATTGTATCGTCGTAAGATCGCCGTCGATATCATTGGCGCGCCGCAATTGAGCCAGAACGTCTAACGTCGGATTTTCCGAGCCATGCGCGAACGGCTCGAAGCCGGTTACGACGATCTTTGGAGGTTTGCTCATGACGATCTGCCTTGCGCTTCGGGGTCGTTGAGATAACAGGCGGCCTGATGGAAGGGGGCGACTTCGACCAGCGGCGGCGGCGCCTCGCCGCAGGGCGCAAATCGTTTTGGGCAGCGCGGCTCGAACGGGCAAGCGGCCGCCTTGGCCGGCTCCACGGCGTCGCCTTCAATAAGGCCGAGATCCTCGACCCGCATCCGGCGCGGATCGGCGATCGGAATCGCCCGCAGCAGCGCTTCGGTATAGGGATGACGCGGAGCGCGGCAAACTGAATCGGATGATCCGATTTCAACGATTCGCCCCAGATACATGACGGCGATCCGATCGCAGATCCGCTTGATGACTCCGAGATCATGGGAAATGAAAATATACGACAGACCGAATTGCTGCTGGAGATCGAGGATCAGCCGCAGGATCTGAGCCCGGATCGAAACGTCGAGCGCCGATACGGCCTCGTCGAATACGATGATCTCCGGCTTGAGCACCAGCGCTCGGGCGATGGCGATCCGCTGACATTGTCCGCCGGAGAATTCGTGGGGATAACGATGCTCGTCTTCCGCCTGCAAGCCGACCCGCGCGAGCAGTCGCCGGGCCTCGGCGCGACGGGCGGCGGGGGAGCCAATGCCCTGCAGACGCATCGGTTCGGCGATATTGACTCCGACCGTCATGCGCGGATTGAGCGAGGAAAGGGCGTCCTGGAACACGATCTGAATGCGCTGTCGCATCGCGCGTTTCTGGCGCCTCGGCGCATGCGCGAAATCGGTCCCGCCGAGCCGGACGGAGCCGGCGTCGGCGTCAAGAAGCGACAACACGAGGCGGGAAAGCGTGGATTTTCCGCATCCGCTTTCCCCGACCAGTCCGAGGGTTTCGCCGCGCGCCAAAGTGAAATGAACGTCGTCCACGGCCTTCACGCCGGCGGCGCCCGACCGCGAGCCGCGGCCGGCGAACGACTTGGACAGTCCCGCAACTTCCAGCATCGCCTCAGGCATCGACCGCCTCCGCCTGCGCCAGCATACAAGCGACCTCATGACCGTCCGCGACGGGCAAGAGCGGTTGATCCTGCGCCCGACAAATGTCCCGCGCCATCTTGCAGCGCGGCGCGAAACGGCAACCCTTGGGAGGATTCCTAAGATCCGGCGCGGCGCCGGCGATGGGCTCCAGGGGAACGTTTCGATCGTCCTCAATGCCGCCGACGCATTCCAGCAGCGCCTTGGTGTAAGGGTGGCGCGGGCGATGAAACAGGGTATCGACATCGGCGCGCTCGACGATGCGTCCGGCATACATGACAAGAACCTCATCCGCCATCGAGGCGACCACGCCGAGGTCGTGAGTGATCAACAATAGGGACGCCTGCATCTCCTTTTGCAGATTATGCAGGAGCCGCAGGATTTTCGCCTGAACCGTCACGTCGAGCGCCGTCGTCGGCTCGTCGGCGATGATGATGCTGGGAGAGCAGCTGATAGCCGCCGCGATCAACACGCGCTGGCGCATGCCGCCGCTGAAATGATGGGGATAGTCGCGAATGCGCCGCGCCGCGTCCTGCACGCCGACGCGGATCAGCAATTCGATCGCCTGCCGCTGCGCCTCGGCGGAGGTCACGTCGCGATGGGCGAGAATGGTCTCCGCGATCTGGCGGCCGATGGTGAGCGCGGGATTGAGCGAAGTGAGCGGATCCTGAAAAATCATGCCGATCCGGGCGCCGCGGACCGCTTCCATCTCGCGTTCGCTCATCTTGAGCAGATCGACGCCGTCGAGCAGCACCCTGCCCGATGGGATTCGTCCGGGCGGGTCGATCAACCTCATGATCGAGAGGGCCGTCGCCGATTTTCCGGAACCGGATTCGCCGACCAGCGCGGTCGTCAGGCCCCGTCTCAGCGTGAAACTCACGCCGTCGACGACGGTCGCTCCCGCGCGATCGCCGCCAAAACGCGTCCGGATATTCTCGACCGACAGAATGCGATCGCGACCCTCGCTCATCGACGTATGGTGCGCGGATCAAGCGCGTCCCGGACGCCGTCGCCAAGAAAATTGAAAGCGAGCGACACGATCAGAATGATCGCCCCTGGCAGGATCGTGACATGCGAGGCGCGGCGCAGCACCACTCTGCCTTCGGCGACCATATTGCCCCAGTCGGCGGTCGGCGGCTGCACGCCGAGGCCCAGAAAGCTCAACCCCGATCCCACCACGATCATCAGTCCGATCAAGGTCGTGGCGTAGACGATCACCGGACCGAAGACGTTGGGGAGGACATAGCGCAGCATGATGGCGAGAGGCGAGCCTCCCGCCGCGCGCGCCGCCTCGATGAACGGCGCCGGCATGACGTTCTCGGTCGAAGTTCGCGCCATTCGCGCGAAATAAGGGATGAGGACCACGGTGATGGCGATGATTTCGGTCAGGACGCCCGGCCGCATGGCCCCCGCGATCGCAATCGCCAGAAGCACCATCGGAAAAGCAAAAACGACATCGAGGCACCGCATGATGACCTGATCGACGAGGCCGCGCACGAAGCCCGCGATCAGCCCCAGCGTCAGTCCGATGGCGCAGGCGATCAGCGTCGGCGCCACGCCGACCAGCAAGGACACGCGCCCCCCGAACAGCAGACGGCGGCTCTCGCGGCCTGATCGTAATGTCCCGATAACACGCGCATCTGTGCGGCGATCTTGGACAAGGCCTGCTGGTCTAGCCCCATGGCGGCGATCGAGCGCACGAGCAAGGCTTCACGGACCTCATGATAACGCCGACAAGCCTGGGCGCCGGATTCCGTGGTGAAAATCACTTTTTCCTTGCCTTGTTTCTTGCTCGCCAAGAGCTTGAGTTGGGTCAATTTCTTGATTGCATAGCTGACGACGTGCATGTCCTCGATGTTGAGGACGAGGCAAATATCGGCCATGCGCTTCGCCTTGGCCCGATGGTAGGCGGTGTGAAGGATTAGGACGTCAATCATGCATCGGACCATCCAGCGGTCGAAGGCGTGCGACACCATGATGGCGCCGAATTCGAATTCCGACAGGGCGGGCATGGCTCCCGCAGCCAAATGGGCCGAGGAGACAATAGGGCCCCCGAACTCGATCGCTTTATCCGCCATGCCATGCCTCTTGTTGTCCAAAACGCCACCCTTAAGCAGCGTTGGCGGCGTTGTCACGTTGTAGGGGAATGGCAGGGCGTTTCGCAGCGCCGAAGACGAACTTCGCCGCCGTCGGTGACGACTGCGCGTTGACCGACGTTCCGGTCACGCGCCGGAAGCAGCCGCCGCTTGGTCCGTGCACCGCGTCGCCAACAAGGCGACCGTCGCGAAGGGCGCGAGGCTTTCGATCCGAGCCACGCGTTCGGGCAAATAATAGTCGCGACGATCGAGCAGATTCACGGTGCCGATGACTTCGCCCGCGAAAAGCACGGGAAGGTTGACGACGGATTCGCAGCCGAGCGACTTGATGAGTTCGTGATCGGGAAACACTTCCGATATCGCCTCGATCGTATTGGCGACGAAACATCGGCGCCCACCGACGATGGCGTCCGACCATTTCCCTCGGGAAAGCGGTTTGGTCCCTGATACCGGATATTCCTGGGGATGGCTGGTGTGGATGCGACGCGCCATGCCGGTCTTTTGCTCATAGACCATGACCGTGAACAGGCGCGCGTCGACCACGCTCCTGAATCGAACCTGCAACGCGGCCAGCGTCGCGACCGGTTGATCGGGGGCGGCGACTGCCGCCAGGAAAGACGTCCAATCAGAGCTCACGGGCTTTGTCCTTCTTTCGACAGGGTCTCGGCGCGGAATCGGTCGCGCAACTCGGCTTCCGCTTCCGTTACGACGGGAATCGCCTCGATCAAACGGCGCGTCGCCTCGTGCCGCGGCGCGGCGAACAGCGCTTCCACTCCGGCGGTTTCAACAAGGCGGCCGCGATCGAATACGCTGACCCGATCCGCGACCGCGCGTACGACCGCCAGGTCGTGACTGATGAACAGATAGGTCAGTCCGTGCTCGCGCCTAAGCTTGTCGAGCAGTTTGAGAACGCGCGCCTGCACCAGCACATCGAGCGAGGAGGTAGGCTCGTCGAGCAGGATGAGCTCGGGTTCGCAGGCCAGCGCCCTGGCGATGGCGACGCGCTGCAATTGTCCGCCCGAGAGATCGCGCGGGCTCCGGCTCAAGAAGGATGCGTCGAGTCCGACTTCCTCGAGCAGGAGGATCACTCGTCCTTCGCGCGCCCTCCGCGCGTATAGAGTGTGGACGTCGAGCGGCAGACGGATGGACGCGGCGATTTGCCGCCGGGGATTGAGCGCGGAGCGCGGGTTTTGCTGGACGATCTGGATGGCGCGTTTTAGCGCGAGCGGCCTTTGCGCCGGCAAGGCTTCGCCCTTCCATTTGAGAACGCCCTCGGTCGGCGCGTGCAATCCGATGATGAGATTGGCGAGCGTCGTTTTGCCCGAACCCGATTCTCCGACGATCGCATGACATTCGCCGGCGACGATTTCGAGCGTGACCGAATCGAGCGCGCGCGCATGTCGTCCCGCCACATCGAAGGTCTTCCCCACGGCCTCGATCGACAGGAGGGGAGCGCTCATGACGCGACCTCGTCGGCGGGCTCGACGCAACCGGGATGATCCATGCGCGGATTCAGGAAATCCTCACTGAACTCGGGTAAATCTGGAAGCCCCGCTTCCGATATTTTAGGGACGGCGCGCAGCAATGCCCGCGTGTAAGGGTGCAACGGGTTGGCAAAGATCTGCTCGACCCCGCCATGTTCGACGATCCGGCCGCGATAGATGACATAGACGCGATCGGCGAATTCGCGCACGACGCCGAGATTGTGCGAAATGAACAGCACCGCCGTGCCCAGACGCGTCGCCAATTCCTCCATCAGCTTGAGCGTCTGCGCTTGAACGCTGACATCCAGCGCGGTTCCCGGCTCATCCGCGATCAACAAAGCCGGATCGTTCGCCAAAGCCATCGCGATCATGACGCGTTGGCTCATGCCGCCGGAGAGCTGGAACACATAGGACGACAAAACGCGGTCGGGATCGCGTAGCAGCACGTCTGTCAGCCATTGGCTCGCCTTGGCGTGCGCCGCGCGGCGCGAAATCCCGGGGTTTGCGCGCCTCAGGACTTCGTGAAACTGATCCATGATCGTAAAGGTGGGATTTAGAGCGGAGGAGGGGTCTTGGAAGATCATCGTCAGACGCCGACCGCGGGCGTCTCGCACGAAGTCGCCGCCCGCCGCGATTTCCTCGCCGACGAACCGGATCGACCCCGAAACGCTGACGCCCCGTTCCTCTTGCAACAGTCCGAGGATCAGGCGCGCGGTCACCGACTTGCCCGACCCGGATTCGCCCACCAGCGCGACCTTTTCGCCCTTGCGCACATGCAACCCGACGCCGTGCAAAACTTCCGTCGCGCCGCCGGACTTGCCGAAGGCGAGCCGCACATCGCGTAGATGCAGTATGACTTCATCGCTCGGCATCGAAGGCCTCGCGCAATCCGTCGCCGAGCAGATTGAAGCCGAGCACGATCAGCAGAATCGCGAGCGCGGGGAAAATCGTCAGCCACCAGGAATCCGGCATGTATTTCGCGCCGTCCGCCACCATGGAGCCGAGGTCGGGCGTCGGTGGTTGGACGCCGAGGCCGAGGAAGGAGAGCGAGGCGACCATCAGCACCACGAAGCCGACGTCCAACGTAATCTTGGTCAAAATCGAAGGCCAACAATTGGGCAGGATCTCGAGGAACAAGATATGCGCCGTCGAGGCGCCGATGGTTTCGGCGGCGAGCACATAGCCTTCCTCGGCTTCGGACCGGGTCACGTTGAAGACGAGCCGCGCGTACCAGGGCCACCACATCGCGGTGACCGCAAGCATCCCATTGAGCAGCGTCGGCTCTAGAAACCCCATGATCGACATCGCCAATACGAGCGGCGGGATCGAGAGGAACACGTCGGTGGCGCGCATGAGAAGATAGCCGAGCCAGCCGCCCGAATAGCCCGCGACCAATCCGACGGCGACGCCAATCGGCGCTGAGATCGACAGCACGACCACAGCCATCGTCAGCGAAAGACGATAGCCGTAGATGATGCGCGTCAGCAGATCGCGGCCGATCGTGTCGGTGCCGAACCAATGATCGCCGCTGGGTCCGTTGTTCATGGCTGAAAAATCGCCGACGGGCCCGACATGTTCGGGATAAGGGGTCAACACATCGGCGAGAGTGGCCGACAAGATGATTGCAACAACGATGACCAGCCCCAACATCGCGAGGGGGTTGCGGCGATAGGCGCGCCAGGCCGTGGTTCGCGAGGTCGAGGCCAACCTACGCCGCCCCTTCGGCTACCCGGATGCGCGGGTTGATGAGGCCGACGAGCAAATCGACAGCGATATTCACGAGAAGAAACATCGTGGCGATAATCAGCACCGTGCCGACGATCGCGTCGAGGTCCTTGTGCAGGATCACCTCGACGCCGTAGCGGGAGAGGCCGGGCCAGACGAACACCCGCTCGACCAGGAAGGCGTTGCCCAGCATCGCGGCGAAATCGAGCCCCAGGATCGTCAGCGTCGGAATGAAAGCGGGACGAAACGCATAGCGTTGAGCGATGCGGCGCGCGGCAAACCCGTAGGCGCGCGCCATTTCGATATAAGGTCTGTCGTAGGTCTCGATCATGTTGGCTCGCGTCAGACGGGCGGCCTGTCCGATCCCCGCCATCGCCAGCGCGAGCGCGGGCAGGGCGAGATGGTGCAGGGAGTTGGCGAGGGCGCGCCCGTCCCCCGAAAGCAAGGCGTCGACCGTGTAGAAGCCCGACAGCGTCGGCGGACGCGCCATATTCGCGCTGATGCGGCCTTCGATTGGAAACAGCGGCCAGAAATAGCCGAAGGTCAGTTGGAAGATCACGCCCCAGACGAAAGACGGCGTGCAGACGCAGAGCACCGAGATCAGCCGCGCGAAATGGTCGCCGCTTCGATGTCGGCGCCGCGCCGCGAATACGCCCAGCGGCACGCCGAGCCCCACCATGAGAATTCCCGAGGCGATCACCAGCTCCAGCGTCGCCGGCAGGAACTGAGCGATGTCCGTCGTAACCGGCCTCGTCGTGTAAAGCGAAATCCCGAGATCGCCGTGCGCCAGATCCCACAAGAAATAACCGTATTGCACCGGCACGGGCGCATCCAAATGCCGCTCCGCGCGCAAGGCTAAGACCTGCCCAGGCGTCGCGTTGGCGCCCAAGGCAATGCGCGCGGGATCGCCCGGAATCACCCGCGCTATCGCGAAAATGAGCATCGACACGCCCACAAGGACGATGAGCGAAGCGCCCAGACGTCTGAACAATGCGCGCATCAACGGCGCCATCGAAACTTTGCCCCTTCTTCGCAAAGCCCTCGCCCGTTTAGCGGAAGAGGGAAGCCGTGCATCGGCGCTGCAACTAGCCAGCCGGGTTCCGTCTTGCCCGGGCTTGTCCAGGGCATCCCCGTTGTGAAGTCAAAGCAAGGATTCCACCTTGGCCATCCCGTCCCGACGCGGGTGGCCGGGACAAGCCCGGCCGTGACGGTGAGGGCGCCCGACAGACCCTTTAGAGCCTTTATCTGAGATACGCCTCACGGATTCACTTCCATCATGCGGAAGATCTTGCCGTAGCCGCTGAGCGCGAAGCGATGGGCGTCATCGGAAAGCGCTGGCGCGTTGACGGCCTTGCGAGTCGCGAACACTTCGACTTGATCGTAAGCGTAGATCGTCGGGGCCAGCGCGCGCAGGCGATTGTTCAGGTCATGGAAGATCGCCACGCGCTTGGCCGGGTCGGATTCCGCCCGGCTGGCGTCCAGAAGCTTATCGACCTCCGCGTCGTTCAAATATTCCGTCGACTGCCAGGTGTGATTGGCGGAGGAGTGATACATGTTGAACAGCAGCGTATCGGGGTCCGGCGTCACGGGCGCGTTGAACAATTGCGAGACGTGAGGGGTCGCCTCCGGTTTGGTCGCGATGTCGGAGAACAAGGCCCAGGGGATGCGCTTGACCTCGCTCTTGAGACCCAGCGTCGTCAGGTTCGACTGGAACAGCAAGGCGAAGCGCTCCTCCAGCGGAACTTCGGCGATCCAGGAGATTTCAATCGGCGTGTCCATCCCCTTGGATTTGCACTGCGCGAGTTCCGCCTTCGCCTTGGCCATGTCCTGATGGTAGCTCGGCGCGTCGTCCGATCCCACCATGCCATGGGGAAGCGGACCATTGGCGGGGCTTCCCAACGAGAGCGTCTTGCTCACCGAGAGCATCTTCATCGCCGTGCCATAGTCGAACGCGTAAGTCGCGGCCAAGCGGCAATGCACGTCGTCGAACGGCGACTTGGTCGTGTTCAGCTTCAGATAGAATTCGTTGATGCCGACTTCCGTCAGCAACTGAACGTCGTCGCGCTCGCCCAGCGCCTTGATGACTTCCGGCGGCAGCCATTCGGAGGCCATGTCATGTTCGCCGGTCGCGATCAGCGAACGCACCGTCGAGGCTTCCAGGCCGAACCGCACGCGCGCCTTGTCGGGCGCCTTGGCTGGGACGCCCAGGAAATAGCCCGGGAATTTGGCCATGTCCGATTCTTCCTGCGGATTGTGGCTCGTCGACACATAGGCGCCCGAGCCGGCGTCGTGCGCGCCGAGCCATGCCTCGGAATAGTCGCCGAATTCGCCGAATTTGCCGGCGGCCTGGTGCGACTTGGCCTCCTTGGAGTCGACGATCGCCAATCGCGTCAACGAAGCCAGGAAAGGTCCATAAGGTCCGGAAAGCGAGAATTTCACCGTGTGCGGGTCGAGCGCCTCGACCTTCTTGACCAGGTCGACATAGAGGCTCGAATAGCCCTGGCCGAGCGCGATCATGCGGTTGAAGGAATAGACGACGTCGTCCGCCGTCATGGGATTGCCCGAATGGAACTTGACGTCGTCGCGCAATTTGAACGTGTAGTCGTTGCCGTCGATCGTCCAGGAACTCGCAAGGTGCGGCGACAGGCCGGGCTTGCCTTCGGCCGGCGCGACCAGCGTATCATAGAGATTGAACATCAACACCGAGCCGGCAAAATCCGTCGCCTTGGCAGGGTCGATCTGCCCGGGGGCGGATTCGTCGATCCGCACCTCGGTCGCAGCCAACGCCGTCCCGCCACAAAACGCCGCCAAGACCAGCAAACTCGCAGCCATTCCTCGCATATACGTTCTCATTTCACGCCCCTTGGTTTGCGCCACGTCCCGCGGACACGGGATGTTCCTTCGTCGCGACGGCGGGGCGCACGCCCCATCCCCCGCCATTTGCGGTTGAAATCACGATTTCGTCGCCGGGTTCAACGATCACCCCGCTGCCGAAGCCAAAGCGCAGACGCTCGCCGTCGCTTCGATAGACCGAGAGATCATTGACGCCGCCGTCCTCGCCGCCCGCGGCGCCCCAGACCGCCAATTTGTGTCGGCTGTAACCCGCCGACAGCGTCGCGCGCGCGCGCGGCCGGTAGGCAACCGCCACGCCGCGGCCGCCCGAATGCGCTCCCGCGCCGGCATCGGATTCCGTGAGCTTCTTGTAGCGCACCTCCAAACCATAGCGGGCCTCGCAGATTTCGACGGGACAATTGAACGTGTCGCCGTGGCTGCAAGAATACATGGCGTCGATGCCATCGCGCGTCGAAGTCGCCCCCCAACCGCCCATCTGCGGCTCCACCATGGTGACGCGCCGGCCCGTGTCGGGATGAACGGATGCAATGACGGTGCCACAGACCGAGGCGAAATGGCCGGCGGGCAGCTTTGCGGGCATCGCCCGCGACAGGCAGCGCCAAAGCATGTCGTTTAGACGCATGCGGGTCTCGAAATAATAGCCGTGAGGGGCGACGCCTTCCGCATGGAAGATCGTTCCGGCGTCCGTAAGCACCTCGAGCGGACGAAACGATCCCTGGTTGGCGAACAGGGTAGGATCCGTCGCGGCCTTGAAAATCATCTGCGCGGCGATGACGGCGCCGTCGCGACTGGTGTTGTAGGGGGCGGCGCGTTGCCGAGGGTTGCCCCTGAGATCGACGAGAAAGCGGTCCTCGCAAATGGAGATGCGCGCCCGCCACTTCGCCCCGTCGTCCTGCGGTTCCTCGATCTCGAAGTCGCCGCGCGGCAGGGCCCGCAATCCGGCCCGAGCGCGCCGCTCGCCCTCTTCGAACAGGCTCGACAAGGCGAAGTCGAACGCGGGGCGACCATAGGCGCCGACAAGTTGTTTGATGCGCCCGCCTGCGCGGCGGGCGGCTGCGATCTGCGCCCAGAGATCCCCGACGACGAATTCGGGCAGGCGCGTATTGGCGAGGATGATCTCGAACACCGAATCGATCCTGGCGCCCCGGTCGAACAGCTTAATCGCGGGAAGCCGAAGGCCCTCCTGGAAGATCTCGCCAACGTCGACCGCCATCGATCCCGGCGCGGCGCCGCCGACATCGTTCCAATGCGCGATCGAAGCCGCCCAGGCGACGCAATCGCCCTCGGCGAAGATCGGCGAGGCGATCACGACGTCATTGAGATGCGTGACGCCGCCGAAATAGGGATCGTTGGTGATGAAACAATCACCCTCACGGACATTGGCGCGGCCGTGAATTTCCAAGATGCGCTTGACCGCCTTGTCGAGCACGCCGATGAAGGTCGGGATGCCGGCGCCCGAACTCACGAGGTCGCCGTTACGATCCGTGACGCCCGTGCCGACGTCGAGCACTTCGTAGATGATGGGGCTCATCGCCGTCTTCTTGAGGACAGCGAACATTTCGTCGGCCGCGGCGACCAGACTGGCCTGAATGACGATGGCGGTGATCGGATCGTCAGGCGCCGCGGACATCGAATCAATCCTTCGCGACGTGGAGAGTTCGAGGAAGCGTCGAGAGAATCTCCGGGCCGTCCTCCCGGAGAATGACGATTTCCTCCAGTCGGAGGCCGAAACGGCCTGGGATATAAATGCCCGGCTCGATCGAGAACACCATCCCCGCCTCGAGCACGGTTTCGGAGGTGGCGGTGATGTAGGGCGGCTCGTGGCCGTCGATGCCCATGCCGTGCCCGGTGCGGTGCACGAAGTATTCGCCATAGCCCGCGTCGGCGATGACGCCCCGCGCCGCGGCGTCGACGTCCTTGGCCTTAACGCCCGGCTTGGCGGCTTTCAACGCGGCCTGGACCGCGTGCTCGACGATCGTGTGGATTTGGCCGTAACCCTCGGGCGGCTCCCCGACGACCGCCATGCGGGTAATATCGCTGGGAAAGCCGTCTCGGCGCCCGCCAATGTCGATGACGACGGCGTCGCCGACCTCGAGCTCACGCCCGCCGGCCTGGTGATGCGGAAACGCGCCATTGCCTCCCGAGCCGACGATCCAGAACGCCGGCGTGGCGCCCTCGGAGGCGAAGTGGCCCTTCACGACCGCCGCAAGTTCGGTTTCGCTCATGCCGGGTTTCATCGCGGCGAAGGCCGCCTGCATCGCGCGGTCCGCTATGGCGGAATTCTCCTTCAGCGCCTGGACTTCCCATTCGTCCTTGCGCATGCGCAGGGCGCTAAGCGTCTTGTCCAGGAACTCGTGCTCCGCGCCGGGCAGCGCGCCTAGCAACAGGAGCGCGAAATCGGCGCGCATCGTCTCGTCGAGCGCGACGCGCTTGGCCTCGCTGGCGTCGATCGCGGCCAGGGCGGCGGCCAGAGCCGCCTTGGGCCCTTCCTCATCCGCCCAGCAATTGAACGCGATATCGGTCGAAACCCGCGATCCCTCCGCGTTCAGGGCCGGCATCAGGAAAGTCTCCGCTTCCCCCGCCACGAGCAGCAAACACGGGCGCTCGTCGGGATGGGGATGAAAGCCCAGCAGCCAATCCATATGCGAGCCGGGCGCGACCGCGACGAGGTCGACGTTCGTCAACCTCATTTTTTCGCGAAGGGCGGCGAGACGTTGTTTGGTCGGAACCGACATCGCTTTCATCCCTTTGCTCAATAACGAGAGCGCCCGTTCTGTCATCCCGCAAAAGCGGCAATCCATCCTTCCGCCGCAGCGCCCTACGACGCGTGGGCTCCGCGAACGAAGCCCCTGGGAGGACACGGAGGCGTCGCAAAGCAACCCGCGCTAAGCCAGCCCATAAACCTCCCGCGCCCGTTCGGGCGTGACGAAGCCGTTGCGGATGTCCTCGGCCACGGCGGCCCGATCGCGTTTGTGAGGATCGCCGAGGCCGCCGCCCGCGCCCGTCACGATGCGCACGACGTCGTCCTTGTTGATGGTCACGCCAGACGCGAAGGAATAGCGCTCCGTCGTCCCATTCGTCCTGAGGACCTGCACGTAATTGGCGGATCCCTCCCTGCCGCCGTCAAGCGCCCAGGGGAGAATACGCGATCTCGTATAGCCGGCGGTCAGGAACGAGCCGTCCATGCGCACCCGGTAGTCCATGCGGATGCCGTGCCCGCCAGTCCACTCTCCCTCGCCCCCGGGCTCGATGTTCAACTCCATGCGGTCGACGAACAGGCCATTGCGCGCTTCGGAGATTTCAGCGGGGCAATTGTAGGTTTCGCCGTGGAAACCGGAAAAGATCGCGCTGTTGCCATCGCGTCCGCGGCTGGCGCCCCAGCCGCCGATCTGCGGCTCGATGATCGTGTATTGGCGCCCCGTATCGGGATGCGTGCCGCCGACGAAGGTGCCGCAGATCGAAGCGAAGTGGCCCGCGGCCAGACGGTCGGGAACGACCGGGGCGAGGCATCGCCAGAGCAGGTCGTAGACCCTGACCTCCGTCTCGAAATAGAAGCCGATCGCGGCGGGTTCCTCGGCCTGAAACACCGACCCCACGCGAGTCAGCAATCGGATCGGCCGGAACGAGCCGTCGTTGCAAGGCGAGTAGGGGTCGGTCAACGACTTGAAGATCATTTGCGCGCAGACGAGAACGCCGTCGCGGCTGGTGTTGGTCGGCCCAACGTCCTGATCCGGGTTGTCGCGGAGGTCGACAACGAATTCGCTGTCGGTGATCGTGACCTTCACATTGTAAAAGCGGCCGTCGTCCTGCTCTTCCGTGAGTTCGAACGTCCCATGGGGAAGCTTCTTCAGTTCGGCGAGCGAGACTTGCTCGCCAAATTGCATGAAGGATTCCATCGCCGACTCGAAGGTGTCGAGTCCATACTTGCGCGCGAGATCCGAGAGTCTTCCCGCGCCGATGCGCACGGCGGCGATCGCCGCCCAAACATCGCCCTCGAGAAAGTCGGGCATCCGCGAATTGACCTTGAGAATGTCGAAGACTGGCGCGATCGGTTCGCCCTTGGAGATCAGCTTGATCGCGGGAAGCCTCAAGCCCTCGTGAAAAATCTCGGTCGCGTCGGCGGAAAGCGAACCGGGCGATTTGCCGCCGACGTCGGAATTGTGCGCGATGACCGCCGTCCAGGCGATCAGCCTTTCACCGACGAATACCGGCATCATGACGACGATGTCATTGAGATGGGTGACGCCGCCGTAATAAGGATCGTTGGTCGTGAAGACATCGCCCGGTTGGATCTGACCCGGCTTGTCGAATTTCCGCACGATGACGGCGACCGACTTGTCGAGCACGCCGACGAAGGCGGGAATGCCCGCCCCGGAACTCGCCAAACGGCCCCGCGCGTCGGTAATGCCGGTGCCCATGTCCAGCACTTCGTAAATGATCGAACTCATGGCGGTCTTGCGCATGGCGGCGAACATTTCGTCCGCCGTCGCCTGCAACGAGTTCTGGATGATTTCCAGGGTGATCTGGTCCGAGACACTCTGTTTCATGGCGCGTTCCTCAGGGAACGATGTGGATGAGAATGTTGCCGTAACCATCGATTTCGACACGATTGCCGGGATGGGCGACGATCGTCGCGCCGGAATCCTCGATGATCGCGGGACCCGCAAATTTCATGCCCGGCTCGAGCTTGGCGCCGTCATAGATGTCCGCGCCATGAACGCCCTCGAGCGCATAGTCGACTTCGCGGCGTCCTTTCAGGGCCCTCGACGCCGGACCGCCGGTCGCCGCGCGTTCGCGCATTTGCAGTTTGCCGACCTCCGCCGCCGCGACGAGGTGAATGCCCACCATCTCCACGCTCGCTTGAAGCCGATAGGTGTATTCCCGCTCGTAAGTCTCGTGGAAGCTCGTTTCGATCGACGCCAGCCGGGCGTCGTCGATGACGCCGCCTTCAATCAGCACCTCGGTCGTATGTTCCTGGTTCTGATAGCGGAACTTTCCATAGCGCAGGAATTTGATTCGGTCGGCGCCGACGCCTTCGGCCGCGAACTGACTTCGCGCGAGTTCCTCGGTCTCGGAATAGGCTTGTTCGATGCCCGTGGCGGAACCGGGCTTGAGATCGCCGAGCCGGGTGACGAAATAATCCCGGCGCAGATCGGACATCATCATGCCCCAGGCCGAGAACACCGATGCGGCGGCGGGTATCACGACTTTGCGGACGCCGAGTTCGGCCGCCAGGGAGACCGCGTGCATGCCGCCGCCGCCGCCGAACGCGATCAGGGTGAAATCGCGGGGATCGTAGCCGCGGTTCAATGAAACCAACTTCAGCGCATTGACCATATTGTTGTTGGCGATGCGCACGATTCCGCGCGCCGCCTCGGTTGCGTCGACGCCCAATTT